>JAEEGL010331645.1_pt1 | contig 22475 bp, 19 predicted proteins | sample 9134231 | NCBI WGS metagenome assembly JAEEGL01 (sample SAMN16246548, study PRJNA631951) | gut metagenome | biome: gut microbiome; feature: rumen; material: fiber-attached | host: Bos | place: Iran: Karaj | collected 2018-10
GAGGGTGGTCGTCATACTCCATTCGGAAACAAGTATCGTCCACAGTTCTACCTCCGTACAATGGACTGCACAGGTGAGATCACTCTTCCAGAAGGAGTTGAGATGGTAATGCCTGGTGATAACGTAGAGATCACTGTAGAGCTCATCTACGCTGTAGCTCTGAACGCAGGTCTTCGTTTCGCTATCCGTGAGGGTGGTCGTACCGTTGGTTCTGGTCAGATCACAGAGGTTTACGAGGATTAATCTTCTCGCAGCCTAGGCAAACTGAAAAAAACAGTTTCAAGATAACTCACGTTCCTGTAGTCTCAGGGCTACAGGAACTTTTTACGGGAGTCTTTCAATGGTAGGAAAGCGGTCTCCAAAACCGTCAATGAGGGTTCGATTCCTTCCTCCCGTGCCAAAATAAAATATTTTATGAAAAAGGTTATTAATTATTGCAAGGCTTGCTACGAGGAGCTTGCACATAAGACAACTTGGCCTACACGTCAGCAACTGACACACTCCGCTATGGTAGTGCTGTCGGCTTCTCTCGTTATAGCTATAGTAGTATTCTGCATGGACTCAGTATTCAGGTTCGTGATGAGTGCCATATACCCAAACTAATTATTTTAAGGTAATCACGTCTATGCAAGAGAAAGGTATGAAATGGTACGCTATGCGTTCCGTAAGCGGTAAGGAGGCAAAGCTCAAGGAATATATTGAGAAGGAATGCTCTCACAATCCAGAGTTGGCGAAGCACGTTTCACAGGTGCTGTTGCCTATGGAGAAGCATGCCGCTATGAAGAATGGCAAGCGTGTGGTAAAAGAGAAGACAGCTCTCCCAGGATACCTGTTTATTGAAGCAGAGCTGATAGGCGACACAGCACACACCCTGCGCTTTATGCCTAACTGCCTCGGATTCCTTGGAGGACTTGATAATCCTACCCCTGTCCGTCAGTCGGACATCAATCGCATGGTTGGTGCTGCAGAAGAGACCGAACTCGTTGAGGAGATGGAAATACCATACATGGTTAACGAGACTGTAAAGGTTACAGACGGTCCATTCAGTGGTTTTACTGGTGTCATTGAAGAGGTGAACAATGAGAAGCGTTCTCTCAAGGTGATAGTAAAGATCTTCGGCAGAAACACTCCTTTGGAGTTGAACTTCATGCAGGTTGAGAAGGAAGGTTAAGAAACTATTAAGAAAGAAGAATCGCGGGTTGACCCAAAATAATGCTTCCAGTCAACTCCCTTTCTATATAAATTCACAATTTAATTATTAACAACAAAGATGGCTAAAGAAGTTGCTGGACAACTCAAGTTACAGATTAAGGGTGGTGCTGCCAATCCATCTCCTCCAGTAGGACCTGCTTTGGGTTCTAAGGGTATCAACATCATGGGCTTCTGCAAGGAGTTCAATGCTCGTACCCAGGACAAGGCTGGTAAGGTACTCCCTGTTGTTATTACTTATTACGCTGACAAGTCTTTTGATTTTGTTATCAAGACTTCTCCTGCTGCTGTACAGCTGAAGGAGATTGCAAAGGTTAAGTCAGGTTCTGCTTCACCTAACCGTAACAAGGTTGCTGAGGTTACATGGGACCAGATTAAGACCATTGCAGAGGACAAGCTCAAGGACCTCAACTGCTTTACCGTTGAGTCTGCTATGAAGCAGATCGCAGGTACAGCACGCAGCATGGGTATCACTGTTAAGGGTGATTTCCCTGCATAAGTAGTGGCAAATCTCGTAGCAAAGAGATCCGCTGATTTATTTAACATTTCCGGGAGGTAATGAAACATTTACCGCTTGCACCGAAAAAACTTCAAAAACAATGAGTAAACTGACAAAAAATCAAAAAGCAGTAGCAGGTAAGGTAGAGGCTAACAAGCTTTACACCATCGACGAGGCTGCAGCTCTTGTGAAGGAAATCACCACAACGAAGTTTGATGCGTCTGTTGACGTTGACGTTCGTCTGGGTGTTGACCCTCGTAAGGCTAACCAGATGGTTCGTGGTGTTGTATCTCTTCCTAACGGTACTGGTAAGGTAACTCGTGTGCTCGCACTCGTAACACCTGATCAGGAAGCTGCTGCAAAAGAGGCTGGCGCTGACCATGTAGGTCTTGACGAGTACATCGAGAAGATCAAGGGTGGTTGGACAGACGTTGATGTCATCATCACAATGCCTTCTTGCATGGGTAAGATTGGTCCTATCGGCCGTATTCTCGGTCCTCGCGGACTCATGCCAAACCCAAAGAGCGGTACAGTGACCATGGACGTTGCTAAGGCTGTTAAGGAAGTTAAGTCTGGTAAGATCGACTTCAAGGTTGATAAGACCGGTATCATTCACACTTCTATTGGTAAGGTTTCTATGAGTGCTGATGCTATTGCAGGCAACGTAAAGGAATTTATCAACACAGTCGTTAAGCTGAAGCCAGCTGCTGCAAAGGGTACATACATCAAGAGTATCTTTATTTCAAGCACTATGAGTAAGGGTATCAAGATTGATCCTAAATCAGCCGATTAAAACTCTAAAAGTTTTGTACAATGAAAAAAGAAGTAAAAGATACCGTTATCTCTGAACTTGGCGAGCTGCTGAAGCAGTATCCTCATTTCTACGTTGTTGACGTAACAGGTCTCAACGCAGAGGCTACTACCAGCCTGCGTCGCAAGGCTTTCCAGAACAACATCAAGACAGTTGTTGTTAAGAACAAGCTTCTTATCAAGGCTTTTGATGCTGCAGAGGTGGATTACTCAGAGCTCTATGGCACATTGAAGGGCAACACTGCTCTCATGTTCTGTGAGACTGCCAACGTTCCTGCTAAGCTCCTCAAGGAGTTCAAGGACGTTAATCCTACTCTCAAGGCTGCATACGCAGAGGAAAGTTTCTTCGTAGGTGCCGACAAGCTTGGTGAGCTTGCTGCTCTCAAGAGCAAGAACGAACTCATCGCCGAGGTTGTTGCACTGCTTCAGTCTCCAGCGAAGAATGTCGTTTCAGGCCTTCAGTCAAGTGCTGGTACTATCCACGGTCTGCTCAAGACATTGGGCGAGCGTCCAGAGTAAAAAAACAAACAATTAACAATTTTTAGTCAAAACAATTTAAAATTTTAAATAAAATGGCAGATATTAAAGCTATTGCTGAGGAACTCGTAAACCTCACAGTAAAGGAAGTAAATGAACTCGCACAGGTCCTGAAGGACGAGTATGGTATTGAGCCTGCTGCTGCAGCTGTTGCTGTTGCTGCTGCTCCTGGTGCTGGCGCTGCAGCTGGTGAGGCTGCTGCTGAGAAGGACTCATTCGATGTAGTTCTCGCAGAGGTAGGCGCTAACAAGCTTGCTGTTGTAAAGGCAGTTAAGGAGGCTTGTGGTCTTGGTCTTAAGGACGCAAAGGACCTCGTTGACGGTGCTCCTGCTACCATCAAGGAAGGCATGGCTAAGTCAGAGGCAGAGAACCTTAAGAAGGCTATCGAAGAGGCTGGCGCTAAGGTAGAGCTGAAGTAATAACTGAAGCTCAACCTCAGTTTCTAATCGAAGCTGATGAGCTGAAGTAATATTACTTTGCTTTTACTCTTAACAAGAGTTTTTTACAACAAATTATAGAAATGGTTGGGATCTTCCAAGTAGGTGGGTCCTGACCATTTTATGTCACTTTTAGAGAGTTGAGAGTTTAGAGTTTAGAGAGGTCATTTGGTTTAGAAAATAATTTACACATTATATATATAAAAAAGAATGTCAAAGAAAGTTACAGAAAAAAGAATTAACTTCGCACGCGTGAAGAGTCCGATGCCATATCCGGATTTCCTCGACGTGCAGCTGAAGTCTTTCCGTGACTTCCTTCAGTTGGACACCCCACCTGAGGAGCGTAAGAAGGACGGTCTGTACAAGGTGTTCTCAGAGAACTTCCCTATCACAGACACCCGTAATAACTTTGTACTCGAGTTCCTCGACTACTTCATCGACCCACCACGCTATACCATTGAGGAGTGCCTTGAGCGCGGCCTCACCTATAGTGTGCCTATGAAGGCTAAGATGAAGTTGTATTGTACAGACGAGGACCACACCGACTTCGAGACCATTATCTCTGATGTCTTCCTCGGTACTATTCCTTACATGACCGACAATGGCACCTTCATCATCAATGGTGCCGAGCGTGTTGTTGTGTCTCAGCTTCACCGTTCACCAGGTGTATTCTTTGGTCAGGGCATCCATGCCAATGGTTCAGTGCTTTACTCAGCCCGCATCATCCCGTTCAAGGGTTCATGGATTGAGTTTGCCACTGACATCAACAATGTGATGTATGCTTACATCGACCGTAAGAAGAAGTTGCCTGTTACCACCCTGCTTCGTGCCATCGGTTTCGAGAAGGATAAGGACATTCTCTCTATCTTCGACCTTGCCGAGGAGGTAAAGGTTACTAAGAAGAACCTCAAGGAGTTTATCGGTCGTCGTCTGGCTGCTCACATCATGCGCACATGGTCAGAGGACTTCGTCGATGAAGATACTGGCGAGGTAGTATCTCTTGAGCGTAATGAGATTCTCATGCAGCGCGAGACCGAGATTACCGCCGACAATATACAGGACATACTCGACAGCGAGCAGTCCACCATCCTTGTGCATAAGGATGAGGAGAGTGCTGCCAGGTTCAGCATTATCTTCAACACTCTTGCCAAGGACACCTCTAACTCTGAGAAGGAGGCTGTCTATTACATCTACCGTCAGTTGCGTAATGCTGACCCAGCCGATGAGGCAAGTGCACGCGAGGTAATCCAGAACCTCTTCTTCTCCGACAAGCGTTATGACCTCGGCGAGGTAGGTCGTTACCGTATCAATAAGAAGCTCGGTCTCGACACCGACCAGAGTGTTCGTGTGCTCACCAAGGAGGATATCATCGAGATTATCAAGCACCTTATCCAGCTCATCAACTCCAACGCTACCGTTGACGACATCGACCACCTTTCTAACCGTCGTGTTCGCACCGTTGGCGAGCAGCTTGCCAATCAGTTCTCTATCGGTCTGTCACGTATGAGCCGCACCATCCGCGAGCGCATGAATGTTCGCGATAATGAGGTGTTCACTCCTACCGACCTTATCAATGCCAAGACTATTTCGAGCGTCATCAACTCATTCTTCGGCACCAACCCACTGTCACAGTTCATGGACCAGACCAACCCACTTGCTGAGGTTACTCACAAGCGTCGTCTCTCGGCTCTCGGTCCTGGCGGTCTGTCACGTGAGCGTGCTGGTTTCGAGGTTCGTGACGTACACTATACCCACTATGGTCGTCTCTGTCCTATCGAGTCACCTGAAGGACCTAACATCGGTCTTATCTCTTCACTCTGTATGTATGCACAGATTAACGACCTCGGTTTCATCGAGACACCTTACCGTAAGGTTAACAATGGCATCGCCGACCTCAACAACGATAATGTTGTCTATCTCACCGCTGAGGAGGAGGAAGACCATGTAATCGGTCAGGGTAATGCACCTCTCAATGACGACGGTTCATTCATCCGCGAGGTTGTCAAGTGTCGTGAGAATGCTGACTTCCCAGTCGTTCCACCATCTGATGTTGACCTCATGGACGTTTCTCCACAGCAGATAGCCTCTGTTTCAGCAGGTCTTATCCCATTCCTTGAGCATGATGACGGTCACCGTGCTTTGATGGGCTGTAACATGATGCGTCAGGCAGTGCCATTGCTTCACAATGATGCTCCTATCGTGGGCACAGGTCTTGAGAAGCAGGTGTGTGAGGATTCTCGCACCATGATTACTGCTGAGGGCGATGGCGTCATCGAGTATGTTGATGCTACAACCATCCGCATTCTTTATGATCGCACTGCTGACGAGGAGTTCGTAAGCTTCGAGCCAGCCATCAAGGAATACCGCATTCCTAAGTTCCGTCGCACCAACCAGAACATGACCATCGACCTTCGTCCTATCTGTGAGAAGGGTCAGCGCGTTAAGGCTGGCGACATCCTCACCGAGGGCTATGCCACCGAGAATGGTGAGCTCGCTCTGGGTCGTAACCTCCTCGTTGCCTACATGCCTTGGAAGGGTTACAACTACGAGGATGCTATCGTGCTCTCTGAGCGCGTTGTTCGCGACGATGTCCTCACCTCTGTTCACGTCGATGAGTATTCACTCGAGGTTCGTGAGACCAAGCGAGGCATGGAGGAACTCACAGCCGACATCCCTAACGTTTCTGAGGATGCCACTAAGGACCTCGACGAGAATGGTATCATCCGCATCGGTGCCCGTGTTGAGCCAGGCGACATCATGATTGGTAAGATTTCACCTAAGGGTGAGAGCGACCCATCACCTGAGGAGAAGCTCCTCCGCGCCATCTTCGGCGATAAGGCAGGCGATGTTAAGGATTCTTCACTCAAGGCTAACCCATCACTCTCTGGTGTGGTAATCGATAAGAAGCTCTTCTCTCGTGCCGTTAAGACCCGTGAGTCTAAGAAGCAGGATAAGATTACCCTCGCTAAGATTGACCAGGAATACGAGGCAAAGGGCAACGACCTCAAGGAGATACTCGTTGACAAACTCCTCACCCTCACCAAGGGCAAGACCTCTCAGGGCATTAGCGATTCTACTGGTGCTGAGATTATCACTAAGGGCAGCAAGTTCACCGCAGCCATCCTCTCTAACCTTGAGTATGACGGCATACAGACAGCCGCTTGGACTGGCGACGAGCATACCGATGGTATGATTAAGGAACTCATCCGCAACTATCTGCGCAAGTATAAGCTGCTCGATGCCGAACTCAAGCGTCGCAAGTTTGCTATCACCATCGGCGACGAACTCCCATCAGGAGTGCTCCAGATGGCTAAGGTTTACATTGCCAAGAAGCGTAAGATCGGCGTAGGTGATAAGCTCGCTGGTCGTCACGGTAACAAGGGTATCGTTTCTAAGGTGGTTCGTCAGGAGGATATGCCATTCCTCGAGGATGGTCGTCCAGTCGATTTGGTACTCAATAGTCTGGCTGTGCCTAATCGTATGAACAACGGTAAGGTATTCGAGGCAGTGCTCGGAGAAGCCGGTCGCAAGCTAGGTGTTAAGTTTGCTACACCTATCTTCGATGGTGCCAAGCTCGAAGACCTCAACGAGTGGACCGACAAGGCAGGCTTGCCACGTTACTGCTCTACCCACCTCTACGATGGTGAAACAGGCGAGCGCTTCGACCAGCCAGCCACCGTTGGTGTCACCTACTTCCTCAAGCTCGGTCACATGGTTGAGGACAAGATGCACGCCCGTTCTATCGGTCCTTACAGTCTCATCACTCAGCAGCCTCTCGGTGGTAAAGCACAGTTTGGTGGTCAGCGTTTCGGTGAGATGGAGGTATGGGCTATCGAGGCATTCGGTGCCAGCCATGTGCTTCAGGAGATTCTCACCGTTAAGTCTGACGATGTAGTAGGCCGTTCTAAGAGCTACGAGGCTATCGTTAAGGGCGACAACATGCCTACACCAGGCATTCCTGAGTCACTCAACGTGCTGCTCCACGAGCTCCGCGGTCTCGGTCTCAGCGTTACGCTTGATTAATATTATCCACCTTATTTTATTTTAGACAAGTAAACTATGGCTTTCAAGAAAGATAATAAAATAAAGAATAACTTCACCAAGATCACCATTGGTCTTGCCTCTCCTGAAGATATTCTCGAAAACTCATACGGCGAGGTTACCAAGCCTGAGACCATCAACTACCGCACCTACAAGCCTGAGCGTGACGGTCTCTTCTGCGAGCGCATCTTCGGTCCTACCAAGGATTTCGAGTGTGCCTGCGGCAAGTATAAGCGCATCCGCTATAAGGGCATCGTCTGCGACCGTTGTGGTGTAGAGGTAACTGAGAAGAAAGTGCGCCGCGAGCGTGCTGGTCACATCGAACTCGTCGTGCCAGTGGCTCACATCTGGTATTTCCGTTCACTTCCTAACAAGATTGGCTATCTGCTCGGCATCCCTACCAAGAAGCTCGAGTCTGTCATCTATTATGAGAAGTATGTCATCATCCAGCCAGGTAAGCTGGCAGGTGCCAAGGACGAGAACGGCGACGAACTCAATGGCTCTCACAAGCTCGACTTCATCACTGAGGAGGAGTATATCGACATCATCGACAATCGCATCGACCCTAACAATGACATGCTCGAGGACACCGATCCTAAGAAGTTCATTGCCAAGATGGGTGCTGAGGCTATCTATATCCTCCTTCAGCAGCTCGACCTCGACACTCTCTCTTACGAGTTGCGCGACCAGGCTTCTAACGAGGGCTCTGTTCAGCGTAAGTCTGAGGCGCTCAAGCGTCTGCAGGTAGTCGAGGCATTCCGCAACTCTCGTGGCGAGAATGGCGACCAGAACCGTCCTGAGTGGATGATTATGAAGATTCTTCCTGTCACCCCTCCTGAGCTCCGTCCTCTCGTTCCGTTGGACGGCGGACGTTTCGCCACTTCCGACCTCAACGACCTCTATCGTCGTGTTATCATCCGTAACAACCGCCTCAAGCGCCTTATGGAGATTCATGCTCCTGAGGTTATCCTGCGTAATGAGAAGCGTATGCTTCAGGAGGCTGTTGACTCTCTCTTCGACAACAGCCGCAAGTCAAGTGCTGTCAAGAGCGAGAGCAACCGTCCTCTCAAGTCACTCTCTGATTCGCTCAAGGGTAAGGCAGGTCGCTTCCGTCAGAACCTCCTCGGTAAGCGTGTTGACTATTCTGCACGTTCCGTTATCGTCGTTGGTCCTGAGCTCAATATGGGCGAGTGCGGTCTTCCTAAGCTCATGGCTGCCGAACTCTACAAGCCGTTCATCATCCGCAAGCTCATCGAGCGCGGCATAGTGAAGACTGTCAAGTCGGCTAAGCGCATCGTTGACCGTCGCGAACCAGTTATCTGGGATATTCTCGAGAACGTCATGAAGGGTCACCCAGTGCTCCTCAACCGTGCTCCTACACTTCACCGTCTGGGCATCCAGGCATTCCAGCCTAAGCTCATCGAGGGTAAGGCTATCCAGCTCCACCCACTGGCTTGTACTGCGTTCAATGCCGACTTCGACGGCGACCAGATGGCTGTTCACCTCCCACTCTCTAACGAGGCTATCCTCGAGGCTCAGATTCTCATGCTTCAGAGCCACAATATCCTCAACCCTGCCAATGGTGCACCTATCACCGTTCCTTCTCAGGATATGGTGCTTGGTCTTTACTATATCACCAAGATGCGCCCAGGCGCTAAGGGCGAGGGACTCACCTTCTACGGTCCTGAAGAGGCTATCATCGCTTACAACGAGAAGCGCTGCTCTCTCCATGCCCCTGTCAAGGTGATGGTCGATGATGTGGTCGATGGCGAGAAGGTTCGCCACATGGTCGAGACCTCTGTTGGTCGTGTCATCGTCAACGGTCTCGTGCCTAAGGAGATGGGCTTCGTCAATACCATCATCTCTAAGAAGTCTCTGCGCGACATCATCCAGAATGTCATCAACCTCGTAGGCTTTGCCCGTGCATGTGAGTTCCTCGACGGCATCAAGAACCTCGGCTACCGCATGGCTTACCTCGCAGGTCTGTCATTCAACCTCGACGATATCATCATCCCACCAGAGAAGGAGGGACTCATCGCTCGTGGTAACGAAGAGGTGCGCCAGATTACCGACAACTATAACATGGGCTTCATCACCGATACCGAGCGTTATAACCAGGTTATCGACACATGGACTCATGTCAACAACGATATAGGTAATATCCTCCTCAAGGAGATGACCGAGGCCGACCAGGGCTTCAATGCCGTGTTTATGATGCTCGACTCTGGTGCCCGTGGTTCTAAGGACCAGATTAAGCAGCTCTCAGGTATCCGTGGTCTGATGTCTAAGCCACAGAAGGCTGGTGCCGACGAGCGTCCTACCATTGAGAACCCTATCCTCTCTAACTTCAAGGAGGGTATGTCAGTGCTCGAATACTTCATCGCTTCTCACGGTGCCCGTAAGGGTCTTGCCGACACTGCCATGAAGACTGCCGATGCAGGTTACCTCACACGTCGTCTCGTCGATGTTTCTCATGATGTCATCATCACCGAGGAAGACTGTGGCACCCTCCGCGGACTTGTCTGCACAGCCCTCAAGAATGGCGACGATGTCATCTCCAGCCTCTACGACCGCATCCTTGGTCGTGTCAGCGTTCACGATATCATCAATCCTCACACCAATCAGGTCATCTGTCCTGCTGGCGAGGAGATTACCGAGGCTCGCGCCAAGGCTATCGAGGATGCAGGCATCGAGTCTGTCGAGATTCGTTCAGTGCTCACCTGTGAGTCACGTCAGGGTGTCTGCATGAAGTGTTATGGCCGTAACCTCGCTACCCAGCGCATGGTGCAGAAGGGTGAGGCAGTCGGTGTCATCGCTGCTCAGGCTATCGGTGAGCCAGGTACCCAGCTTACTCTCCGTACCTTCCACGCTGGTGGTATCGCTGGTGGTGCAGCAGCCAATGCCAGCATCACCTGCAAGAGTGAGCAGGCTAAGATTGAGCTCGACGAGCTCCGCACCGTTCCGTTCGTTGACGACAGCGAGGGCGACAAGCGCGAGTGCGAGATGGTTGTCAGCCGTCTTGCCGAGGTTCGCTTCGTCGATCCTAACACTGGCATCGTGCTCTCTACCGTGCCACTGCCTTATGGTTCTTCACTCTTCTTCAAGAGTGGCGATACCGTTAATCGTGGCGATATGATAGCTAAGTGGGACCCATTCAATGCTGTCATCGTTTCTGAGTTCGCTGGTAAGGTTCGTCTCAACGACTTCGTCGAGGGCTCTACCTATAAGGCTGAGACCGACGACTCTACGGGCATGACCGAGCACATCATCATCGAGTCTAAGGACCGTTCTATGATACCTTCTTGCGACATCCTCGATGCCAAGGGCAATGTCGTTGCCACCTACAACCTCCCTGTTGACGGTCACGTAGTGGTAGAAGACGGCGTTGAGGTATCTACAGGTGCCACCCTCGTCAAGATTCCTCGTACCGTAGGTCGTGCAGGCGATATCACTGGTGGTCTGCCACGTGTCACCGAGCTCTTCGAGGCTCGTAATCCATCTAACCCTGCTGTCGTTTCTGAAATCGACGGTGAGGTAACCATGGGACCACTCAAGCGTGGCAACCGCGAGATTACCATCACCTCTAAGACTGGCGAGCAGCGCAAGTACCTCGTACCACTGTCTAAGCAGCTCCTCGTTCAGGAGCACGATGCAGTACGTGCAGGCACACCACTCTCAGCAGGTGTCATCACTCCTAACGATATCCTCCAGATCAAGGGTCTCACCGCTGTTCAGGAATATATCGTCAACGAGGTGCAGGATGTCTATCGTCTGCAGGGTGTGAAGATTAACGATAAGCACTTCGAGATTATCGTTCGTCAGATGATGCGCAAGGTACAGATTAACGACCCAGGCGACACCTGCTTCCTCGAGAGCGACATCGTCGATAAGCTCGACTTCTCTGAAGAGAACGACCGCATCTGGGGTAAGAAGGTAGTCGTTGATGCAGGCGACTCCGAGAATCTCCACAAGGGTCAGATAGTCACCGTTCGCAAGCTGCGTGATGAGAACTCACAGCTCAAGCGTCGTGACCTCAAGCCTGTCGAGGTTCGTGATGCAGTGCCAGCCACCTCTACCCAGATACTTCAGGGTATCACCCGTGCGGCACTCCACACCAAGAGCTTCATGTCAGCTGCTTCCTTCCAGGAGACCACCAAGGTGCTCAACGAGGCAGCCATCCGTCGCAAGGTCGATTACCTGCAGGGCATGAAGGAGAACGTTATCTGCGGTCACCTCATACCAGCAGGTACAGGTCAGCGCGAGTTCGACAAGATTATCGTCGGCTCACGCGAAGACATGGACCGCCGCCAGCTCAGCCGTCAGAACGTCTTCGAGTATCGCAACTAATCAGTTTTCATCCATTCAATCGTAAAAAATTGAAGATTGCAATAATTGGCGCAGGAGCATCTGGTTGCTTCTGCGCCATTAACATAAAGAGGTTCCACCCTCATGCTGAGGTGCATGTCTTTGAGCGAGGCACCAAGGCACTCGCCAAAGTCGCCGTCACTGGCGGTGGCAGGTGCAACCTCACCAACACCTTTGCTGGGGTCACCAACCTGCAGCAGGTTTATCCGCGTGGCGACAAGCTCATGCGCCGTATGCTCAGCCGCTTCTCCCAGCATGATGCCATGCAGTGGTTCGAGCAGGCTGGCGTGCGCCTCACCGTGCAGCCCGACCAGTGTGTCTTCCCCCAGTCGCAGGATGCCATGGAGATAGTCCACACCCTCCTGAGGCTCATGCAGCAGAGTGGGGTAGTGCTCCACCTCGGCGCCCATGTCACCTCCGAGCTCCTCAGGGGCTTCGACAAGGTCGTCGTCTGCACAGGCAGCTTCCCCAAGAGTGGCGTACCAGAGTTCCTCCAGCCCTATGGCTTAGAGATAAAAACGCCCGTTCCATCGCTCTTTACCTTCACCGTTCCCACCGTCAACAAATCGTTGATGGGCACCGTCGTCACTGATGTCACCGTCACCCTCGCAGGCACCAAGTACCGTGCCAACGGTCCACTGTTGCTCACCCATTGGGGCATGAGCGGACCAGCCATCCTCAGGCTCTCGTCCTATGCCGCCCGTCATCTTGCCGAGGCAACGTATCGTGCCGTCGTCGTCGTCAACTGGTGTGGTGAGCAGGGCGAGCAGGCAGTCAGGGAGCATTTAGAGCAACTTTTCTCGATTAATCCGCATAAAACCGTCGCCAATGTCTGGCTTCCGTGGCTCACTCAGAGGCATTGGCATGAGTTGCTTCGCCGTGCCTCCGTGCCAGCCACCCAGCGTTGTGATGCCATCAATCCCACCCTCCTTCGCAGGCTGTCAACAGTCCTCACCTCCGACCATTATCCCGTCACTGGCAGGGGAGCCTATAAAGAAGAGTTCGTCACCTGTGGCGGAGTAGCCCTGAGCAATCTCTCCCCCAAGACCCTTGAGAGCAAATCCCACCCAGGCTTATACTTCGCTGGCGAAGTCCTCGATGTCGATGGCATCACTGGCGGCTTCAACCTACAGGCAGCATGGAGCATGGGATATGTAGTGGCGGAGAGTATTGCTGGAAGTGAGGGGAAATAACTATGAACTATGAACTGACCGATAGACCCCTTTTGTTTGTCCTGCTGTTTATGATGGCAGGGATATTCGGTGGAATGGTGTTTTTCGTACCAATGGTAAGCACGAGAACAGCGTTTGTGGTATTGTTTGCTCTGCTGACCGTTGCTTTGGTCTTTCGTAATAAGGCAGTCATATCGACACTTTTACTACTCCTTTCTTCATTTGCACTCGGGGTAATGCTCATCTCTAACAGTGTGGATAGAGGTTTCCAGTCCACCATATCCTTTTCTGCCATAGATAGGGTAGAGGAGTATATGGCAGACGAGCGAGAAAGCCTTTTGAAGGTATATTCCAATGCAGGACTGTCAGCCGATGAATACGGCATAATTGCAGCTGTCACACTTGGCGAACGTAATGCAGTCAGTCGTGAGCTCAAGGAGTCTTATCGAGTTAGCGGAGCCTCTCATCTCTTTGCCCTTTCAGGTCTTCACCTCAGTATTATTTTTGCGCTTTTATCGGTGTTTTTGCCCACGAAGATGTTTCCTAAAGGTGGTGCAGTGGTTCAGATATTGTTGCTTTGGACCTATGTTCTGCTTGTAGGCATCTATCCCTCTTTGCTCAGAGCCGCTGTTATGTTCACCTGCTATTGTCTGTGCCGACTTGTCTCTCGAGAGTCGCATAACATCGATGTGCTGATACTCACAGCCTTCATCCTGCTCGTCTTCAATCCTCAGTGGCTTTTCGATGTAGGTTTCCAGATGTCCTTCATGGCTATGGTGGGCATCTTCCTCCTCACCCCTCCCATGATGAAATGGGTGAAAACTCCCGTTTTGTCTTATGTCTATGGCATCTTCGTTGTTTCCTTTGCTGCCAGCCTTGGCACCTTTCCCCTCATAGCCCATTATTTCGGCAGGGTGTCATGCTATGGTCTTTTGACCAATCTTATCGCTTCACCCTGCATCGCCCTGCTACTTTTCTGTGCATTCCTTATGTTGCTATCGGCTACTTTGCAACCCTACCTGGCTTTTCTGTCTGTAGTCACCCATGCCCTGTCAGTCGCCTTGAAGTTTATAGTTGGCTTTATGAATGGTGCCATACACTCCATCGCCTCGCTTCCAGGTTCCTCCGTCAGCGGAGTGCGTATCTCTTTTGCTCAGGTCATCCTCGTCTATGTCCTCATAGTGTGTGCTATCCTTATAGCCTGTCACGTTAAGCACGGCATAAGGTTTCGTCTGCATGGTCCCGACTATAACTAAGTCCCCATTTGCAGAGGCATTACCTCTGCATGCAGAAGCATTACTTCTGCATCTAAAAGCATTGCTTTTAGCGCTAAAAGCATTACTTTTACCTTTTCGTGATAAAATTGGTACTTTTTACTTTTTCTTGCGCTCCGCAGGTGCTCAGGCGAGCAAGCTCGGAGTCTTTTTTACTTTCACGAAAAATTTTCGTGAGACACCTCCCTAATTTTTCCTCTTCCCGCATGAATACTGGGCTGAGCGTAGGGAGGTAGGAGCCTGAGACCTCCCTAACACCTCCCTTAGACCTCCCTATTCAATTTGGAATAAAGTCCCCATCTAAGGGGGATTTAGAGGGTCCTCAAGGGAGGTCTAAGGGACCTCTTAGGGAGGTGTGAAAAGTTAACCTCCCTATCGTCAAGGCTCATAAACACTGGGCTGAGAGGGTAGTAAGGGAGGTTAGGAGGTAGAAAACTTAAATATTTCGTTGTTCAACAATTTTGGTGATGATGCTCTTATATACAATGATACAATGTATGCATGTTATTGATATATTACAATAAATTGAAATATGAAGTGGGAAATACCTATAAGAAAGTATTGTGTAGGTGAAAAAATATGATTACCTTTGCAGTTGAAAAAAAAGATTGGTATTAACAACAACATAAATAACAAGGTATGAAGAAATTTTTTACACTGATTGTGATTTTAGGGATAACGGTAAGCGCTATGGCGCAGAACCACGGTGCAATGAACTTCGTTGGTACGAGTACATTCTATGTGGTTGGTATGCAGGAAACTACTACAACACAGGTGGAGAATGACAGGGTGGTGCTTACTCTCACTGGCGAGGGCAGCAAACTTGCCGACATCAAAATTCCAGACATGAACTACAACATGCAGGGAAACATCATGGAGCTAAAGTCGTTTACGGCTAATAGCGGTGTAGAATATACTATGACAGGCTCTTTCAAGACAGGCGATATGGCTTTCGACTGGGCGGAAGGTGATTTCACCACCACGACTACAGGAGCTGACGGTCAGACGAAGACCGTTACAGGCAAGATAAGTGCCAACTATGGTCATAGCTCAAAGAAACTGAAGGTAACGGCTGAGTTCAAATATGGTGCGATGCCTTTCCCTATACATTACGAGATAGAGGGCGACTACCAGAAGGAAACAGGCATAGAAGGTGTTAGCGAGAACGTTAGCGAAAAGAAGAGCGATGCAGCCTATAACCTTGCAGGTCAGCCAGTGGGTGAGGGTGCCAAGGGCATAGTAATCATCGGCGGAAAGAAATATTTAAGGTAAAAGGGAAACTTAGTTATAAGGTAGCCGAAAAAGTCTGATGAAGAACTTTTTCGGCTATTTTCTTTGCAGATTCAAAGAAACTTTGTAACTTTGCAGGCAGGAAAATCAGTCACGAGGACTGAAAAGATGTTTATAGCTAAAGAAGCTCAGGATTCCGACAATATGCCTAAGGAGGGGTAAATAGTCGGGGTTCTTGTTTTTTTTGTCAAAAAAAAGTAAAAAGTAAAAAGTAATAAGTAAAAAGTATAAAGAAATGGCTTACATGTCAAAAGAAGGCTACGAGAAGCTCGTAGCGGAACTACATCGCCTGGAGGCAATAGAGATGCCTAAGGCAAGCGCCGCAATAGCAGAGGCGCGCGACAAGGGAGACCTGTCGGAGAACTCAGAGTATGATGCAGCCAAGGAGGCTCAGGCACACCTGGCTGACAAGATAAACATACTGAAGACTACCATTGCCGATGCTAAGATAGTGGATAAAAGCCGTCTGAGCACCGATGCAGTGCAGTTGCTCTCGAAGGTGGAGATGACCAACCTTGCCAACAAGGCGAGGATGACCTACACCATAGTGAGTGCCAACGAGGCAAACCTGCGTGAGGGTAAGATATCTATCGAGACCCCTATAGCCCAGGCTCTGCTCAACCATAAGGTGGGCGACGAGGTGGAGGCTAAGATACCACGAGGTGTGCTGAAGCTGAGGATTGAGAGTATTTCTTTCGATTAGTATAGAGTATAAAGTATAAAGTATAGAGTATAATGGATATATTCAGCAAGATTGCGGCTGGCGAGATACCCAGCTATAAGTGTGCGGAGAACGAGGAGTTTTATGCTTTTCTCGATATTAACCCGCTGGTGAAGGGACATACATTGGTGATTCCCCGTAGGGAGGTGGACTACATCTTCGATATGGAGGATGACGAGATACAGCGTTACCAGCTGTTTGCCAAGAAAGTGGCAAAGGCGGTGAAGGCTGCTTTCCCATGTAAGAAGGTGGCACAGGTGGTGTTGGGACTGGAAGTGCCTCATGCACACATACACCTGATACCTATGCAGAGCGAGGCAGATGTGGATTTCCGTAAGGAGAAGCTGCAGCTGTCAGCAGAGGAAATGAAAGAGATTGCAAGGCTCATTTATGAGCAGTTCACAGTTCTTGCGCTCCAGTAGGTGCTCAGGCGAGCAAGCTCGGAGCACAGTTCATAGTTCAAAAGTAGCGAAGCGTATCGTAGGAGCTCTGCTCCGTATCGTAGCAATCTCTGATTGCGTATCGTAGCGAAGCGTATCGTACGAAGTTAAGATATGATTACCATGACATCGAAGCAGATGAAGATGATAGGAGTGGTGTCAGCCGTAACGGTGCTGATGCTGGTGGCTGCTTGGATGTTGTGGTTTTTCTATCCCCTGACGGAGAGGGAGTTGAGAGGCTCGGACACCAGAGTGGTGGTGAGCACGAGGTATATGCTGATGGCAGACGACAAGACGCTGTTCTCGTTTGGTGACATGAGAGGCGACACCCTGCTGACAGGCATAACACCCAAGGAGATGGAATATGCCAAGGACACGGTGAATGCGCAGTGGATAAAGCGCTGGGAGTGGCTGCCATACTCAAGAAACGCCTTCGTGACAGACGAGACGGACACGTTAGGAGTGGTGAAGATGTCGGAAGAAGACCTCAGAACCCTGCTGAAGCGTGAGGCGATACACCTGAACACCGTGAAGAGAGTGCTCAGGGCACAGAGGAAAGATCTGGACTATTACCTGAAGACCCATGCCGTGACAGATGGCGGTTTTGACGTGGTGGCACGATACAGCAAGGCATTGGTGGCATTCACCGACTCGATAAACCGTGCCGACTCATTAGTGAAGATAGCCATACAGGCGAAGACGCTGGGCGTGAAGATGGAATGTCACTACAAGGCGGTGGACAGTGTGAGGCACAGTGTGTTTGTGAGGGTGGGGAAGGACGAAGCCCTCAAGCGACTGAAGCAGCGCAAGCCATACCAGATGCAGATAACCAAGAGCGGCATAGACAGTGTGGGAATGTATGTGGGCGAGCGCGACTCGGTGGCTATGCCTAACGGCTATGGCAGATTCTTAGGTAACAAAGGCGACTTCTACGAAGGACAGTGGGAGCACGGCAAGCGCAGCGGAGTGGGATTCGCGATGAGTCCTGGCAAGCGACTGAGGTTAGGCGAGTGGAAAGACGACAAATTCCTTGGCGAGCGCATGACCCACTACCCCGATCGTATTTACGGCATAGACATATCACGCTATCAGCACGGAAAAGGCAAGACGAAATACCCGATAGAATGGAAGAAACTGAGGATTACCAGCTTAGGAACATTCTCGAAGAAGACCATCAAAGGCAAGGTGGACTATCCCGTACAATTTATATATATAAAGGCGACGGAGGGAGTGACGATAAGAAATGAGTTCTTCAAGGAGGACTACCTCGCCTCAAAGAAACACGGATACAGAACTGGAGTGTATCACTTCTTCTCGCTCAAGACAACAGGCACGGAGCAGGCACATAACTTTCTGCAGTATGCCATGTATCAGGAGGGTGACCTGGCACCAGTGATAGACATAGAGCCGACCGACAGGCAGATAAGAGAGGCAGGCGGACTGGATGTGGTGTTTAAGAACATCAGGGCGATGATATCAGCCGTGGAGAGGAAATGGAAGGTGAAGCCGATACTCTACATAAGTCAGGGATTCGTGAACCGACACCTCTCAGAGGCACCCGACCTGAAGCGCAACTACGATGTGTGGATAGCACGATACGGAGAATATAAACCCGATGTGAACCTGGTGTACTGGCAACTGTGCCAAGACGGCAAGGTGGCAGGAATACACGGACCAGTGGACATAAATGTGTATAATGGCTTTGCCACGGGAACGTTAACGGGAACGATAACGGGAACGGGAACGATAACGGGAACGGGAATTGGAACGGGAACTGGAACCTATTGAACTAAATAATATGCAAGAGACAAGACAAAACAGAATAAGCCGACTGCTGCAGAAGGAGTTGAGCCTGATATTCCAGAGCCAGACACGTGCGATGCACGGAGTGATGGTGAGTGTGACAAGAGTGAAGGTGTCGCCAGACCTCAGCATTTGTACTGCCTATCTCAGCATATTCCCCTCAGAGAAAGGGGAGGAGCTGTTGCAAAACATAAGGCAGAACGCTTCGACGGTGAGGTATGACCTGGGACAGAGAGTGAGAAACCAGTTGAGAGTGATACCCGAACTGCGATTCTTCATCGACGATTCGCTCGATTACATCGAGAAGATAGACGAATTATTGAAGCAATAATTCGAACGGGAACGTTAACGTTAACGGGAACGGGAACTGTGAACACTGAACTGTTTATCGCCAAACGATACCTATTCTCAAAGAAAGGTACAAACGTCATCAATGTCATATCAGGCATTAGTGTCGTAGGGGTGATGATTGCCACAATGGCGATGGTGGTGGTGATGAGTGTGTTTAACGGTTTCAGCGACCTGGTGGCAACCTTCTTCACATCGTTTGACCCACAGCTGAAGGTGGTGCCAGTGGAAGGCAAGACATGTGCTGCCGACGACCCAGTGCTGGTGGAGATAAAGAAGATGGACGAGGTGGCAGTGGTATCGGAAACGGTGGAAGACCAGGCACTGGCAGTGTATGGCGACCGTCAGGCGATGGTGGTGGTGAAAGGTGTGGATGATAACTTCAGCAGACTGACCAACATCAGCAATATCTGCTATGGCGAGGGAACATTCGCGTTGCATGCTGCCGACCTGCAATATGGGGTGATGGGCATAAGACTCGCTTCGGCATTAGGCACAGGCACCTACTACCCAGGCTATATGCATGTGTATGCCCCACAGAGAGAGGGACAGCTGGATGTGATGAACCCCATGAGCGGATTTGTGGTGGACTCACTGCTCTCGTCAGGGGTGGTGTTCAGTGTGCAGCAAAGCCGATATGACAGCAACTATATACTCACCAGTTTGTCGTTTGCCAGAATGCTCTTCCAATGTGACGGCGAGATTTCAGCCCTTGAGATAAAACTGAAAGGAGGCAGCGACATAGCCAGGGTGAAAGAGAAGATGCAGAAGGCGGCAGGAGAGAGATACAAGGTGAAAGACCGCTACGAACAGCAGGAGGAGACCTTCAACATAATGAAGATAGAGAAGCTGATGGCTTATGTGTTCCTCACCTTCATACTGATAGTGGCATGTTTCAACATCATCGGTTCGCTGTCGATGCTCATAATAGACAAGAAGAAAGATGTGGAGACCCTGCGCAGTCTGGGAGCAAGAGAAGGACTGATAAAGCGTATCTTCATACTGGAGGGCTGGATGATAAGCGTAATAGGTGCTGTGGTGGGAGTAGGACTGGGCTTGCTCTTGTGCTGGTTGCAACAGCAGTATGGCATAGTGTCGTTAGGACAGAGTGCAGGAGCCTTCATAATAGATGCCTACCCAGTGAGTGTGTACTATACCGATGTGGCACTGGTGTTTGTGACCGTGATAGTGGTGGGATTCCTGTCGGTGCTGTATCCAGTGCATTATGCTTTGAAACGGGAACGTTAACGGGAACGATAACGGGAACGGGAACGATAACGGGAACGGGAACTGGAACGAAGACGAAAACTATTACCCCTAAACAATAGAAATTATGGCAGAGAGACGGAAAATTGTGGTACTGACAGGCGCGGGAATGTCTGTTGAGAGTGGACTCACCACCTTCAGGGATGCTGGAGGATTGTGGGACAACTACCCAGTGGAGAGAGTTGCCACCCACGAGGGATGGGAGGCAAACCCTAACTATGTGAACGATTTCTATAACATGCTTCGTGTGAAGTATAAGGATGTGCAGCCTAACGAGGGACACCTGCTGCTGAAGGAACTGGAGAAGGACTATGATGTGGTGGTGGTGACCCAGAATGTGGATGCCCTGCACGAGGCAGCAGGTTCGAGCAAGGTGATACACCTGCATGGCGAGATGATGAAGATGTGTTCGAGCAGGGATGTGGACAATCCCCGCTATTGGGTGTCACTGCCCCATGAGGGATTTGGCGAGACAGGGCTGGAGGTGCCCCATGATGCCAAGGCAGAAGACGGTTCGCTATTGCGCCCATATATAGTGTTCTTTGGTGAGGGAGTGCCAAACATGTATGATGCAGTGCAGGAGGCACAGACAGCCGACATATTTATTATAATAGGTACATCGCTCAATGTGTATCCAGCCGCAGGACTGGTGCAATATGTGAAGGCAGGCACCCCGATATACCTCATAGACCCTAAGCCAGTGACGGCAAAGCAGGATGTGACACACCTGATGTGTGGAGCCAGCGAGGGAATGCGACTTTTGCGAGAAAGGCTCGCAAAAGAGTATAAAGTATAAAGGGTAAAGTATAATGTTGTATGAATATGACCGAAGAAATATTCTCATACCGCAGGCTGGTTGTGTATCAACATAGCCGTAAATATGTAAAAACAATTTATGCTTTAACCAAAACTTTTCCGAAGGAAGAACTTTTTGCTTTAACAAACCAACTGAGAAGGGCTGCTATTTCCGTGACATCCAACATAGCAGAGTCAATGGGACGTTACTCTGAAAAGGATAAGCTTCATTTCATAGAGTTTGCCTTCGGCTCTTTATACGAAACAATGTCACAAATAGAGGTAGCTTTCGATTTAGAATACATCAACAAAGAACAATATGAAGATGCAGAAAACCAAGTAACCGACATCGCTAAAATGCTATCAGGGCTTAGAGCCTCTATAAACAGAAAACTGTAATAACATTATACATTATACATTACACTTTATACTATAAGAATGAAGATACTTATAATGAACGGTCCGAACCTCAATCTGCTTGGGGTGAGAGAGCCAGGGATATATGGCGACAGCTCGTTTGAGAGCTACTTGCCCAAGTTGAAGGAACGCTTTCCAGAGGTGGAGATAGAATACTACCAGAGCAATGTGGAGGGCGAGATGATAAACAAACTGCAGGAGGTAGGATTCAGCTATGACGGTATAGTGCTCAATGCTGGTGCCTACACCCACACCAGTGTGGCACTGCATGACTGCATTCGTTCGCTGAAGACCCCAGTGGTGGAGGTGCACATCAGCAATGTGTTCACAAGAGAGGATTTCCGTCATCACTCATTCCTCTCACCAGCCTGCAAGGGAGTAATCTGTGGATTCGGACTGGATAGCTACAGACTGGCTGTGGAGAGTTTTGTTAATTGACAATTCTTGCGCTCCGTAGGTGCTCAGGCGAGCAAGCTCGGAGGACAATTGAGAATTGAGAATTGAAAAATTAAAAAGTGAAGAGTAAGACCCAAGACCCTAACCACACCACACTGGCTGGCGAGAGACTGCTGGATGAGTATGTGTTGGAGCACAGCGATGATGAGCCAGAGTACCTTTACCGACTGTGGCGAGCCACTAATGTGCACCTGCTTCACGGTCGTATGGCATCAGGCAGGTTGCAGGGTAGGTTGCTCAAGATGTTTGTGGAGATGATTCGTCCGAAGAACATTCTGGAGGTGGGTACTTTCTCAGGCTATTCCGCCCTCTGTATGGCAGAAGGGTTGAAGAACGTTAACGGGAACTGGAACGGGAACGTTAACGGGAACGGGGACTGGAACGGGAATGGGGGTAGGCTCTATACCTTCGAGATAAACGACGAGCAGGAGCCCTTCACAAGGAAATGGATAGAGGAATCGCCATGGGCAGAGTATGTAACCTTTATCATAGGTGATGTGGCAGAGAAGGCGAAGGAGCTTGGGGTGAAGTTTGATATGGCTTTTCTTGACGGCGACAAGAAAACTTACGTGGAAACATACGAAGCAATACTGCC
>JAEEGL014879997.1_pt1 | contig 22474 bp, 27 predicted proteins | sample 9134231 | NCBI WGS metagenome assembly JAEEGL01 (sample SAMN16246548, study PRJNA631951) | gut metagenome | biome: gut microbiome; feature: rumen; material: fiber-attached | host: Bos | place: Iran: Karaj | collected 2018-10
CATCATGGAACGAAGAGCTTCGAGCTTCACAGTGAAGGATTTACCTGCACCAGACTTAGCGAAGACGACCATGTTGGCGTTTTCTAGCGAGAAACGGTCGAAAATAACGAGACCGTTGTTGTGCATATTAATACCGTATAGAATACCTTTTTCCTGCGTAAGGTCGGCCGAGGTGAATGGGAAGCTAGTAGAAATAGCACCCGTGTTCATGTTGCGGCGAATCTGAAGTTGGTCGGTACATTGTGGCATCGTGGTATTCATGCCCTGTTCTTGCTGAGAGGAGGCAACTTTACTGAAGACCATCTGCTGACCGAAAATAGTTTCAATTTTGTGCTGAACGAACTGGAGCTCGTCGAGCGAATCTGCATAAATAGTGACATAAAGACCGTAGCGGAAGAATTTTTCGGCGCCTACCTGGAGCTGATCGCGGAGTTCCTCGGCATCGGAAATAGCGGCTTCGAGCTCTGGATCACGAACTTTACCCTTCTCGCTATTGATATTCATGCTTGCTTCGAGCTGAGTAACCTTCTTGGAAAGGTTTTTCATGATGACGCCAGTATCAACTGGATAAATATACATGGAAATATCAATTACTTCGTCGATGTTAATAATGGAGCTAAGCCAACCAGTATAGAGTGTACGTGGATAACCGTAAACATAGATAGTACGACCGTATTTTGTACCAAGACGGAAATAGTCGGAGTGAATTTCAATGGAGGATGGCGAAATAAGATCGCGTAAAGTGGTAATACCAGTCTCAAACGCTTTCTGAATCTCAACTTCCTCTTGAAGTTGGGCTTGCGCGGCAATATCTGCGGCGCTAAGTTGTTGCTGTTTCTTTGCCATTAGTTAACTCCCTCCGGTTTATCGCCCTTTCTAACATAAAGGTGTGCAAGCTTATTAAAGTCGCCAAGCGGCTCACGGACAGCAGTATCTGGGTTATTGAAGTTGTAATAGAGCTGACCAAGTTCCTTGGTATTTAAGCGAACGGAATGAATACCAATTGAGAATAGACCAGAAATAACAGCTTCAACGCGGTTATTGATTTCGGTAACGGCTTTATCGTAAGTATCACGGTTGATGCGCGTAACTGTCGGAGCCTTATTTTTACTGAAGGTGGCAAAGAAGTTTTTAGTTTGCTCAACGGCCTTCTCTGCCTCAGAGGTTGTGTAATATGGAATCGCGATAAAGAATGATTTATCCATAATGTTGGCCTCTTGGCTAAGAATATCAATGAAGTTGATGTAGTCATCCATGAGAATGCCAAGAAGCATATTATCATTATTGCGACGGAGTTCGGAGAGACGTTCGATGTATGGGCCGATATCCACACGTTGAGAACGAATTAAAATTTGAATTCTGAAGTTTAAGGAGTTTAAGAAGTTTTGATAGGAGTATTCGACGGCCTCACGTTCAGTTTCGGACATAAGGTCGAAGTTGATTGATTTACATGCAACGACGGCACGGAATGAGCCATCTTTCATAATTACCATTGAGTCACGAAGCTCGGATATGAGCAAGGTGGCTTGAGTGGAATTAGGGTTTTCTTTAACTGGCGCACTTTGAACGCCTTGTTGTGGTTGGCCTGGCTGGCTACTAATAGCTGCGCCTGGCTGCATCGGCTGCCCCATTGGAGCACCCATCATTTGTGGTTGTCCCATCATCGGCTGAGCACCACCCATCATTTGTGGGTTTTGCTGCATTGGGAATCCTTGTTGATTTGGTTGCACGTTTACTCCTTAATGTAATGATACATAAACTTCATTATCTTGTTTTTCATTGATACGTTTCGCCTGTTGGGCGATGGTCTCAATCGAGAAATCGGAATTATTAGCGAGATCAATTATATCTTGGCTTGGGGTAGTTTGCGGAGTTTGGTCAATACGACCACTATCATCATCGTCTTTACCGAGGCGAGCAGCAATATCGGCTGGAATATATTCGGTAGATGGCTTTTCTGCTTCGGCGATTTGCTCAACGACATTATCCGGAAGTGGAAGGTCTGGTTTAATGATATTTTCGTTAGCAGAAACAGCATCATCAGCTAACGGGTTTACGCCGGTTTCCGCTGGAGCGATGTTTGGTGTGGTATCCAGTGAAGGTGTAGCACCTGGAGCTGGAGGTAGGCTATTTAATTCGGCTTGAATTGATTCAAGGGTTGGGCCACCAGCTGGGGTTGGTGGTACTACTGGAGCTGGCTGCATGGCGTTAGCCACAAAAGCTGGAGCGACGTTTGGCGTAGTGGCGATAGGAGTAGGCTGCGGATATTGTGGGAGTGGTGTAACTGGAGCAACAGGGGCAGCAGGCTCAGCAGCGGCAATGACGTCACTATAATCGATCTTTGGCGCGGTTGGACCAGATGAAGTGTGGCTAGTAATGACAGTATGGGAAGGTTCGGCGTTATTTTTTGCAATAGCGTCACGCATTTGATTAACAAGTTCGGCATGATGCGTATCTACGGTTTGCTGGAAGCTTTGTTGGCTAAATGCAGCATACTGAGTTTCAAAGATATCTTTAGTAGCATTTGCCTCGGCAAGAACATCTTCCCTAATGCCGTTGCTGCCGCCACCCTTAATGGCGTAACCTTCAGTATCGACGATATCGGCAAGGAAAGAAAGACGATGAGTGGCTTCCTCTTGGCTAAGATCCTTGAGATGTACTTCGTCGGTTTTCTTTGGGGCGGTAATAATAATGGTAGACTCTGGTTCGCCTGGCTCCCAGATGCGATTATGCGGCTTCATGTAATAAGCCACGATTGCCGAAAGATAAGTCTCCATTGGCTGATCCTTCTTTAAAGGAAGTGAAAGCGCAAGAAGGAATAAAATAAAAGGTAATGGAAGAATAATTAAAAGTGGAAAGACTTGAAAAAGCGGCACGCATAAAGCAATTAAGGCTGCGCAAATCAAAAGGTAGATGAACTGCCTAAAACTAAAAGGTCCGATGAGTTTATCGTCGGCCTCAACATCTTGAGGGACCTTATACTGAGCCATACTTATATAATAGCATAAACGCAATGTATTTTGGGCTCAATATAAGGTATTTTTGTAGATTAATCGAGGTTGATATCGAACATTTCGCGGATAGCTTTGTTCATAGAGTTGCGCTGGTTGATAGCGCTTGGTTTGTTGAGGGCGATACGTTCCTTATCGAAGGCTTCAAATAGCTCGCGGCTGACGCGCATGGTTTGACCATCGACGGTACGTTCGACATAGTCGTTTGGATGAATTGCGAGTAATGCCCCGTTCAAGTCCATGATAGTTGAACTCTTAGATGTGACGAGCTGGCTAGCAACCATGTTGTTTACGTAGCTCATAATCTGATCGTGGATAATGTCTTGATGTGACATGAAGAAGTCGCTTTGGTTAGCGGCGCCACGTTTGAAGCCACCAGTTAAGAGGGCGTTCAAAGTGCCGAGCTGTTCACCATCCATCTGGCCAGATACGGCGGCGGAGCGAATATACTTTTCTGGGAATAGTAATGGGAAGGTAGTATTGCCGTTTCTATCATGAGATAGCGGAATGGTACCGTCTTGAATGAGCTTGAGCATCTCTTTATACACCGTGCGGTCCTGTGATGCAAGTGGTGCCCAGCTAGTAAGGTCGGTGAAAATCTGGGTAAGGTTAGCTTTACGAAGTGCATCATGGTCAGTATCGGTTGGGAGATCTTGTCCGGATAAGAAGCTGCGCATATCAATATATGGCGTGACGCCATCGTTAGTAGCGCTCATGCCGCGACGAATCATATTAGCTTTAGACCAAGCCCACATATAAATGTTGTCGTGCTTGAGGCTGAGGCCGGTATCTGCCATAGCTTTCTGCATAGCAAAATCGTTAGCAAATTCATCGGAGTGGTTAACCATGGTGCGGATAATATCGCCATGATCGCCACGTTTAGCCATAATTAAGGTTGCTGCGGAGGCGGAGTTGTAGTCGCCAGTACGGATAGCGTCCTCAAGCTGATGCATGATGCCTGGACCAGCCGGCATATCGTCGTAAAGTTCCATATAGTTACTCTTTGCGATTGCGTCTACTTTATGGCTATCGGTAATAGCATCAGAAAGTGTTGCGTTAATAGACTTTTGGATTGCGCGTTGCTGATTTGGGTCCAAGGATGAATTTGGAATATTGAAAGCAGTAGTAATTTGACGATGAATTTGAGAATGTTCATCGCGAGCGCCTTCGCGGATACGTTCAGCGCGACTGCGAGTATTATCGAGGTCAACTGTGCGCTGACGGACACGATTAATCATGGCGTCGTCGACGTTGCGGATAAGGTCGGCATTAATAGTGTCAATGCGACGGAGATCGCGGGTGCGAACGCGTGCATCGGAGCCATCGCTTGCGAAGCCTTCGTCGAAGTCAATATTAGTTTGAGTGACAACGTTGTCGGCTTCAAGGCTGCGCTGCATATTATGGTAACGTGTTAAGCCGCGGCGGCTGAGCTGCCCCCTACCGTTATACATACTACGGCTGTAGTTTGCTAGGCGCTGCTTGTGGCCGGCCGCGAGAGCTTCTTCGGTGTCGAGGCGGCGGTTAAGCTTGCGCTGTTCGAGATATTGAGCTAAGCGAGTTGAAGGTAAATAACTATTGCTGGCAAGTTGACGTTGCTTTGCGAGCATGCGACGTTCGTCGGCATAGTGATGAGTCATGCCCTGGAGTGGAGCGCCTGTGCGGCGGATGAATCCGTCGACGCGACCAAGGATAGTGCCAGACATACGCATGAGCGGAATTGACATAAATAGTGGTAATACCTGTACGGCAATACCAAGGACGACGCCAAGCCAGTTTGTGGCTGAGGTAATCATGACGAGACCAGCTAGTTGTGATGCGCCATAAAGGAAGCTGAACATTGGGTAGAAGATGATCATGCGCATAAAGAGCTGATACCATTTTTGGAACCACTTTTCTGTATTTGGCAAGAGGTAGGCTACAAATGCGAGCGGCGAGATCATAACAAGAAGAAGGATGAGGGCTTGACGGGCTGCCATAGTAACAACAGCGGAAATAATAGCAATCGCGCCAGAAAGAATAACTGGGATTAAGAGCCAGAGGAGGCCGGCCCAACCGCCAGAAACGGCAAGGGCGCCGACTGTTCCGATAGTGCCGACGCCTAGGATGGTGGCAACAATGCCAGCAACAGATGTGTCTGCTGCGGCCTGGCTGATTGTACTATTTGCGATAGCGTCAGCTTCGATTTTTTCGAAAATACCCCTTAGAGACATGCCGACGATATTGCTGACATCTACGGCGAGGATACAGATTATGAAACTAAGGTTAACGAGAATAGCGGCTACGATGATACGTGGTAATGTGCGTTTAATGCCGTAATTGTTAATGCCGAAGCCGGTTAATTGTGAATAAATAATAACTAAGAGGAAGATGATAAAGATGATGTTAGTGATATTACGGAGATATTTCCAGACGACATGGATAGGAGCATCATCATCTAGTGATATAGGGTTTACTTTGATGAGGTTTTCGAGGACATCATAGGCGCCATCGATAACATTTGCTAAGAAACTCGTGCCAGGACAGATAAGCCAGCCAATACCGTCTACTTGGTCATAACAAGTGCTACTATCTTCGGTAGATGTATCGTCAGGATTCTCTTCTTCTGGATTATTAGTATTTGGCGCAGCAAAGGTCGTGAGTACGGTTTGGGTCGGTGCGGAGATGACGTCGGCAACATTTGAATCTTGGGCAGTAGCAAAAACTGGACCGTTCAGAGAGAATAAGCCAATTACGGTCGCAATAAGGGATATGGTTATGTTTTTAACACACTTGCCCATAGCTATTGTATTATATCACACATAAGCTTTTTAGTCAAGTATAATAATAGAGATTTTAACCTATTATTACATCTTGCTTATGATATAATTTTATAAAGAATTATTAATGAATTTTCAAGGTTTGTTATTATATAACTATGAGAGCCGCATTTAAGAAATTTTTACCGTTGGCGGTGGTTGCTTTGGTTTTTGTTTTTAATCTATTATTTATATCGCAATTAACATATGCTGAGCCAGTAAGTCAGGTCAGTGAGGCCCCTGAGGGTGAATGCACTTCTCTGTTACCGAATTCTTGGTGCTCCAAAAATAATGGTGATGGTATTTTTGAGATTATTCATTTAGTTGTGAGGATTTTAGTAGTTGGAGTTACGGTAGTTGGTACGATTGGTATTATTTGGTGCGGTTTCTTATGGTTGTCCGCTAGAGATAATGAGGGACAAGTTGCGACGGCGAAGAAGCGTCTAATAGAGATAGTTATTGGTTTAGTAATATTCGGTTTGGCAGGATTATTAGTCGAGTTATTCTTGCCAGGCGGAGATACGAGTGGATTTTTGGTTATAGTTAATAATATAAGGACATTTTAAAAAATGAAGAAAATATATCTATTCTTTGCGGCATTGATTGCAGCAGTGGCAGTATCGGTAGCGGTTGTGCCAACAAATACATATGCGGAAGCGTGTAAAACGGATCACGTTCTAGGTTTAAGAGCCTGGTATGATGGCTTAGCGACTGGTGACCCATGCTTGGTGCCAAGCAATGCATTTGATGAAGCACATATTCAGCAAAGCGTTTGGTTGATTGTCCTTAACTTAGTAAGTATGGTGCTTGGCATTGTTGGTTACCTTGCGATTTGTTTTGTGATTTGGGGTGGTTATCAGTATATGCTTGCAAACGGTGACCCTGGTAAGGTAGCAAGGGGCAAAAAGACGATAACGAATGCCTTGATTGGTTTGGCCGTGTGTATGCTCGCGTCTACGATTAGTGGCATGGTGTCGGATATTGTGGCAGAAGGTGCTGCAAGCGGAAATATCTTTACGACGGCGATGAATCACGCGTTTACTTGGGCGGCAATTATTGCGGTGATAGTAATTATTATTGGCGGTATTCAATATACTACGAGCGCAGGAAATCCTGGCGCCGTTCAAAAGGCCAAGCAGACAATTATGTATGCGGCAATTGGTTTAGCTATTTCATTACTTGCGGTGGCAATCGTAAACCTAGTAGTAGGAGCACTATAATGAATAGGATAAAAATTTGTATTTTTGCACTTGCAGTGGCAATATGTGGGTTTTTAACTACTCCAACCTTTGCGGCAAGTAGCGCGACGTCAGTAGATTGTCCGGCTGATTTGCCGAACCGTGATTTGATTTGCGGAAGCACTACTAGTGGCCAAAATGAACAAAGCCTAATGAGCACAGTCGGAAACGTACTAAATGTTATATATGGCATGATTGGTATTGTCGCAGTTGTGATGATTGTAGTGGGTGGCTTTAAATATATGACTTCTCAGGGTGATCCTGGTAAGATACAATCGGCTAAAAATACAATTATGTACTCCGTAATTGGTCTTGTTATTACATTGAGCGCTTTTGCTATTACGAACTTTATTCTAGGTGCATTAAAGTAAGGAGGAAAATGAACTTATTAGCATCGATTCAAGATCAAGTTAATCAAGCTGGTACAGATACTGGCGCACAGACTAAGGCTGATGCAACTGTTGGCACGGCATTAAATGTCGTATTTGGCATCATTGGTATTATTGCGGTGGTAATGATTGTGGTAGGTGGTGTTAGCTATACGACTTCTCAGGGTGATCCTGGTAAGATACAGAAAGCTAAGAATACCATTCTTTATGGCATCATCGGCTTAGTTATTGCCCTATTAGCCTTTGCGATTGTTAACTTTGTGCTTAAGGCTATTTAAAAATAGTTGCGTTTTTTTCAAAATAGTTATGATAAAATGTTATTAAGGTTTTCGAATGTTAATAAAAGGAGAACAAATGAAAGCAAATAAAATTATTAAAGGCGCAGTTGTGTCCGTATTTGCCGCGTTGGTAATTACTGCTGGCACATTTGCTGCTATTAAGGACTGCGTTGGTTCCGGTAAACAATACGAGAACCTTAGCGTTACCAAGAATAACAACTATCCAGTAAAGTGTGTTACGGTTAAGGAAACTACTGGTAGCACGACCAAGAACGTGACTATTTATGGTAAGACCTCTGCAGACTGTGCTCAGGCTGGTTCTCTTGCTTCTAACCCAGATAGCTGTAACGGTGGCGATCTTAACACGATTATTCGCACCATTATCAACGCCGTAATCTTCGTTGTAGGTATGGTTGCTGTTGTTATGATTATCCTTGGCGGCGTCAACTACGCAACTTCTCAGGGTGATCCTGGTAAGGTTAAGAAAGGTAAGGATACGATTATGTATGGTATTATCGGCCTCGTAATTGCAATTCTCGCCTTCGCAATTGTTAACTTCGTACTCCAAGCTCTTCAGAACTAAAATAAGAAGTTATTTAAAAGCGCTCCCAAAAGGAGCGCTTTTTGTTAGCATAATCGGCGTAAATATGTTATGTTTATTATAGATAAGGAGATAATATAAAAAATGATCAAAGAATTCTTCGCTAAGGCTACCAGTAATGCTTTGAGCGGCCTTACTCAGGTAAACAGTAATGTTGGCGCTGAGACTGATTTAAATAAGTCCATTGGTTTAATTCTCAACGTAGTTTACTCCGTAATTGGTATTGTGGCTGTTGTTATGATTATCCTTGGCGGCGTCAACTACGCAACTTCTCAGGGTGATCCTGGTAAGGTTAAGAAAGGTAAGGATACGATTATGTATGGTGTAATTGGTCTCGTAATTGTATTGCTTGCTTTCGCTATCACAAACTTCGTTTTGTCGAATATCGGATTCTAATTAGTAGTCATAAATGCCCCGCTATCGCGGGGTATTTTTTTAGATATAAAAAATCCACGGGATAGCCGTGGATTTTTATTGCTAATATGATTAATTGATCATAATGCGCTTTGGAGCCTCAGTCTTTTCCTTCTCGAAGGAAATGGTGAGGACGCCATCTTTGAGGACAGCTTCGACGCCATCTTCTTTAACCTGAACTGGCAAAGCGATTGTGCGGCTAAATTCGCCCCAGTAGCATTCTTGAATGTGCCATTGGGTAGCTTTATCGTCTTCTCCGCCATTGAGGACGCCAGAGATGGTAAGGATGTTATCGGAAATGGAAACATCAAGATCTTTGCGTTCGATACCAGCGGTACGAGCCTTAATAATAAGTTTGTCGGCAGTTTCGTAGACATCGACGGCTAATTGGCCTGGAAGATTGTCTGGATCTTCATCCCAACCATCATCGTTGCCGGCGTATTCTTCTTCTGCAACTGCTTCTGGAGTGCTGTCAGGAGTTTCCACCGGTTCCTCTTCTGCCACTAAACCAGAATTGTCGCCCTCTAAAAAGGCGGCAGTGAGCTCATCGTCTAAGCTCATTTCGTCTTGTTTGCGAGCCATAAATTTATTTTCCTCCACTAAATTACACTCTTAAGCTTTATTATATGGAGGATGTTCTCTAAAATCAAGAAAAATGGAGAAAATGTTGTGAAAAATACAATATTTATGCAGTTTTCAGAAATTATTTGTCCGCATTTCTGTATTTCTTGTGCAAAAGTTGGTGGAATACTATGCGAGTGTTGTAAAAAATACATTATATCGTCGAATGAAGCATGTTGTTTGAGCTGTGGTGGATGACTAAAAAATCATGTTTGTGAGCATTGTGAACTACCCTTTTTAAAACAGTTTTATGTAGGAAAACGTTGTGGTGCGCTTAAGAGACTTGTTGGTATTTACAAATATGATTCCGTGAGAGCGTGTGGATATACTATGGCGGACTTACTATTGAATGTTTTGGATGACGATAAATACGTAATAGTGCCACTCCCGACAATTAGGAGACATATTCGTGAGCGTGGTTTTGATCATATTGGGCGGATGGCTTCGATTATATCTCGCAATAGTAGTTCGTCAGTATCGAAGATATTGTGGCGTAATAATGATGCTGTTCAGGTAGGTGCGAGCCGAGAAGAGCGCAAAAAACAAGCAAAAACGGCCTATAAGGTGCGTGGAGATATAGATACTAATGCGAACTATTTATTACTTGATGATGTTTGAACTACGGGAAGTAGTATGCTCGCAGCTTGTGATGTGCTGCGAGCATGTGGTTGTTCTAGGATAAATGTCGCCGTAGTGGCAAAAAGTGGATAAGTATTAAACGGTTGGTTGACCGCCGACTGCGGTAATAACGAAGTTGACGATTGCGTAAGAAAGGATAGCGATAATAAGACCGATGATAGCGTACATAATGGTGTTTTTAGCATCGGTGACCTTTTTGCTGTCGCCGCCAGAGATTACGTAGCGAATACCGCCAATAATAAGCATAACAACAGAGATGATGCCGACTGCATAAAGGACGGTGTTGGTGAGCTTCGTGAAGACGCCATCCACGCCAATAAGATCAGTTGGCATGCCATTGCCGCGAGCGGCTTCGGCTCCAGCCATAGCAGGGTTTTCGTAATTATTGATTGTCGCCATAGCGCGACCAGCCAAAATCGTAACGGTGGCAGCTGCGCCCGTTAGAATCTGACCTGCTTTTTTGAAAGTTTGTTTCATTTTCTTAATTACTTATCCTTAGAGTTAGGTTGATTATACCGCAAAAGTTAAAAAAAATCAAGTGGGAGCACTATCTATACTTCGACACTATAAAATCATTTACTTCTTTCGGGGTGGCCATTCTGGCTCCTGTGCGACCAAAAATGAAAAAGGTATTATAGCCCCAAAATTGATTAGTCTCATAGTACTCTTCTCCGTTATATTTACCCCGGTAGACTACGCCGTCTACTATGCCGCAATAACGCGCATAACTATTCACTAGGTCAATATGCCACATGTTCTATAATCATTATATATTATTTTTCAGATAAAATATGATAAAATAATCTGTATTGGAGGGTTACCCAAGTGGCTGAAGGGGACGGTTTGCTAAATCGTTAGACTGGCGAAAGCTGGTGCGAGAGTTCGAATCTCTCACCCTCCGCCAAAAGATACTCACACGTTGTGGGTATTTTTTGTTGCTATTGCTAAAAAGATGCTACAATAAGCTTATGGCAAAGAGTATGGTTAATTGGGAAGCTCGCGAATATATTGAACGCAAAAAAGGTACAGTTTGGTATATTGGTCTCGCGGCAGTAACGATAATTTTGATTGGAGTGGCAATCTGGTTGCAGTATTGGACGTTCTTAGTATTAATAGTCGTGGCGGTAGCCGCGTTATTGACTTATGTTTTACGTCCACCACGCATGTTACACTACTCCCTTGACGAGAAAGGCTTAACTGAAGGAAATACCCTTCATGTTTATGAAGACTTTAAGTCATTTGGTGTTTTGAATGACATGGGCCATTACTCTATTATCTTAGTACCAAAGAAGCGTCTTGGTGCGCGCGTAAGAGTGTACTTCCCTGAGACTGAGGGTGAACAGATTGTAGATATCTTTGGTGAACATTTACCGATGGAAGAAGTTCATCTAGATGCAATCGACAAACTAGTGCGCTGGTTGCGCATTTAGCATAAGCGTGTTATTATAAAAAACAGATTAGATAATTATAAAAGGTGGGCAAAATGGACCAAGCAAACGGCGCAACTCAGGACGAGTTGCAACAAGCAATCAACAGTATTACGAATGGCGGAGGAGCTGCGGCGGGTGCAGATCCAGTAGCCGAGATTACGAACAAGGTAGCAGCAGACTCTGGCTCTACCGATAATGTGTTGCCCCCAGCACCAGCACCAAGCGTGCCGGCTGCTCCTGCGATGCCAAACACGATTGATGGTATCCCAGTAGAAAGCAAGGCAATGTATGGTGACCCAGATCTTGATAAGGTAAAATCGATGGCCCTTAGTGATCTTCGTCCAATTCTTGAGAAGGTGGATATTGCACCAGACAAGAAATTCATGATTTATAAAGATATTATTGAACTTACTGAAGATAAGGCATGTATTGAACCAGCCTACAATTCTGCTCGCAAGATCGAAGACGAGAAAACGAAGGGTGAGGCTTTGGTTTACATTGTTGAATGCATCGACAAGCTCGGCATTCAGATGACTATCAGTACTGACCAGCAATAGACAATATCTAATCTAGGAAAATACCACCACTCCTCCGGTGGTATTTTTACATACAAAATCCGCCTCACTAGAGGCGGATAGATTTATTTAATAGTTTGTTTAACTAACTTCCCGTCGATTAGTTTCATTTTGTATTGGGCGATGGTATTGGTGTTTTCGTCTTCTCCAAGGCATTGTTTAAAGACTTCAACATCGTATTCGGCGAGATTATCGCTGTCTAGCCCAACATTTACAAATGAATCGTACTCGCCACCGGAATAGAGGCCAATACTAGAATCGACGAGTTGGCCTGTGGATGTGTATGTTCCAAAGGTCTCCCTAATGCATTGTGCTCCGTATCCTAGAACGATAGTGTAATAGGAACCAATTTTGGCGATTTTGACGTGAGTATAATTGTCTGCGCCGGGGAAATCTACGTCTTTAATGGTATTTCCGTTAATTGTTAATGAATAATTGTTGTAGTCATATATCTTATGATTGCTATCGTCAGACTCATATACTAATTTGCCAGACATTTGAAGAACGAGCTTGCCATTATCAAACTTGATAGTCACTCTTTCTTTATCGAGTGAAAATACTTCGAAGTTTGGATTTTGAACGATATCTTCGTCGTCTTCTTCGTCATCATTGTCGATTGTTTCCCACTCATCATCTTCATCTTCCCATTCGTCATCATAATCATCTTCGATTTCTTCTGGGACTACTTGGTCGGTAGTGTTGATAATAATTGGAACTAGTGCGGCAGCGGCGATTATTAGAATAATAAGAGAGACGGCCACAATAATAATTGCCGTACTATTGTTATTCTCTTCTTTTGGCGTTTCGTTCATGAGAGTCTCCTTTAAATATAAGCATAACAAAAATAGCTTTGACCGTATAGAAAAATCCGCCCAGCAAAGGGCGGATGGATAGGCGGTTTGGAAAGGATATCAAAGAGGAACGCGGCCGCGGCCACCGCAGACCATGCAACTGCGAGGCTGCCCAACGAGTGGATTGACTGGGTTGTTATTGTCGAGGCCACTGCCGTTGCAGTAAGGGCAGATGCGGCTGTTGAGGGCGGCTTTTTCATGATCGCGCTGGTTGCGCTTCTCTGCCGCGCTTTCGCGAGTGCGCTTGATAATTTGGAGAATGGACGGAATCTTCATTCTTCTACCTCCTTTTCGAACCTGAAAAGAACTCTCACGACGTGGAGCTTGATAATTATAACATCGGAACGTTTGTCTATCAAGTAGTGCAAAAGCACCCCATGGTGAGGGGTGCTCTATATGTGTGAGGTTTTGTTAGGAGGTGTGTTTTAGTACATTCCGCCCATACCAGCGCCGGCGGCGGCATTGTCTTCTTTTTCTGGAAGATCAACGATTAAGGCGCCCATTGTGATGGTGGTAGCAGCAATGCTGACGGCATTTTGAACGGCTTCGCGAGTGACGCGAGCTGGATCAACGACGCCTTCTTTCTTGAGGTCAATGAGACCTTTTTCTGGTGCCATGACGTTGATACCTTGACCATCTTTTGCGGATTCAACTTGCGCAAGGAGCGCTTGACTGTTGAGACCAGCATTTTCCATGATTTGCGTGAATGGTGTCTTGAGTGCATTTTTGAGAATGGTTGCACCTGGAGTATCGTCTTTGAGCTTTTTACTGAGGTTGACGAGCGTTACGCCACCACCTGGGACGATACCTTCATCGAGAGCGGCTTTAGTTGCAGCGACGGCATCGTCGACGCGATATTTCTTTTCGTCGATTTCGGTTTCGGTGGCACCACCGACCTTGATGACGGCAACGCGTCCTTTGAGTGCGGCAGCACGTTTGTTAAATTCGCCAGTTTCGTAATCGGAGGTGGAAGCTTCAGCTTGCGCTTCAATTTGAGCGATACGAGCTTTAACTTCGGCGGCTTTCCCGGCGCCCTTAATGATAGTCGTTTCGTCTTTAGTGGCGATAATCTTATGGGCGGAACCGAGGACTTCTAGACCAGATGTTTCAAGGCTGATACCCTTATCTGCGGAAACGACGGTTGCGCCGGTAAGGATAGCGATATCTTCCATAATTTCTTTGCGGCGATCGCCAAAGGCTGGAGCTTTGAGAACAAGTGTATTGAAGACGCCTTTGAGTTTATTCAAGACGAGGACGCTAAGTGCTTCTCCCTCAACCTCTTCGGCGATAATAACGAGATCTTTGCGGCCCGTTTGAGCCATTTTTTCGAGGAAAGGAACAATATCATTGACGGCGGAGATTTTCTTATCAGTAATAAGAATATCTGGTTTATCGAAGGTAGCTTCTTGGCGATTTGGGTCGGTAACAAAGAATGCGGAAGCAAAACCTTTGTCGTAAGTAAAACCTTCGGTAATCTCGGATTGCATTTCGAGGCCTTGACCCTGTTCAACGGTAACGACACCATCTTTGCCAATTTTTTCGATTACATCAGCGATGAGCTTGCCAATTTCGGCATCGCCGGCAGAAATAGTGGCAACTTCGGCGATTTTTTGGCTGTCGCCATCGATTTTTTCGGCGGTTTTATTAATACCCTTGATGATTTCGGCGCCTGCAGCCTCAATGCCCTTACGGAGATCCATCGGATTATGGCCAGCGGCAATGAGTTTATTAGCTTCGGCGATAATGTTGTAGGTGAGAACGGTCACAGTGGTAGTGCCATCGCCGGCAACTTTATTGAGTTTTTGTGCGGCGGTTTTGATGAGCTTTGCACCCATTTCATAACCGAGGGTTTCATCATCTTCTTTGCCGAGGTCGATAGCTTCGGCGACAGTGACACCATCATGGGTGATGGTTGGGGCGCCGTAGCTTTTTTCAATTACTACGTTACGACCTTTTGGGCCGAAAGTGACTTTAACTGCATCGTAGAGTGCTTTGGCACCACCGAGAACTTTTTCGCGGGCTTCGGCATCATAGAATACTTTCTTTGCCATTTAATAACTCCTTATAACGTGGCGAGAATATCTTCTTCTTTAATGATGAGATATTCTTCACCTTTGACTTTTACTTCTGTAGCGGAATATTCGCGATAAAGGATGCGATCGCCCTTCTTTACGTTTTTGACGTCTGGACCAATAGATTCAACGACTGCAGTATTCTGCTTCTCTTTTGCCTCGCCAAGTAGAATGCCAGATGCGGTCTGCTCGAGAGCGGCATCTTTCTTCGCGACGACACGATCGGCGAGAGGTTTAATAGCCATTTTTTCCTCCTAATGTTTTGGTATATTTCAAGTGTAGCGCGGTGTATTAGCACTGTCAAGCTACGAGTGCTAAATCCTTATAGAAGATGCTTATGGTATATAATGATGATATGAGTGAAACCGAGATGAAATTAATAAAACATGCTCGTGGAGGTGCTGGTGTTGTTACTACTTTAGTTGTTACGATGATTTTCGCCGGATTGTCGGTGTGGCTGGCTCTAACGGAAGATGGTGATGTAACGGTTTGGTGGGTGTTGGCAGTACTATTTGCGGGGATTTCTGTATATTGCGTATATAGATTATCAACACCACGTAGAAATAAGGTTTTTAGAAAATATAAGAGCCTTGAAGATGTCGCTAAAATGATTGACGAGTTATTGGCGAGCGAAAAAATATATGAGGATAAATTCTTAATGGTGTCCAATAAATATGTGATGTCTACAAAAGACTATACATCGATCCGGAAAATCAGTGATATTTTGGCCGCTTTTCCGTATACACAAACGTATAATTTTGTGCCAGTTGCGGGTGGATTACGATTGATTGATAAGTGGGGCGATTCAATTAGTGTGCCGTCTGGTATTTCGACAGCGAAGGCGCGTGATGTGATGGAGATACTTGCGCAGCATCATCCGCATATTGCTTTAGGTTTTAATGCTGATACATTAGCAGTGATAAAGAATAATAAAGTGAAATTGCCAAAGGAGTAATATGGCGAAGAAAAAAACAAAAGAAAGTGCTGTAGCAGTTAAAAAGGATTGGAAGCCGATTATTGTTTATGTGCTAATGCAGGGCGCTAGCATTGGCGCTGGCATTATTTTGGCCATAATTGCATCGATTCAGGCTTATGAAGTTAACCCAGAAGAGGTAAATGTAAGTGTTGATAGTACAGCTTTAACAATCCTTTCGTCAGTTTTAATGCTTGCAGCGGCGGTGATTATCTGTGTGATGTATCGAAAACGTATTAAGGATGATGCGAAGCGCTTAAAACCAAAACAATGGGGGTTGCTTCTTTTGGCGACAATTGGGTTGTTAGCAATCAACTTCGCAATTACGTCCTCATTTGAAGCGTTAGGAATTCAAATGAGTAATCAGGATTCAATCAAGGATTCGATGGGTCAAGCGGCAATAGCGACGGCGTTAATGGCGGCAGTAGCAGCGCCAATACTAGAAGAATTTGTGTTCCGTTATTCGTTTGGGACGATTATAAAAAATAAGATGGCCTTCATTATAGTGTCATCGGTGATATTTGGACTATTGCATGGCGTAGGTGTAGTTACGATTTTGTATATTATTTTGGGTCTATTCTTTGTGATGACTTATCTTAAGACGGATAGAAATATTGTTGCTTCAATTGTGATGCACTTTTTGAACAACTTGATTGGCGTAATTGGTATCCTAATGACGCTTGGTCAATAATGATATTATAGGTATATGGTACGGAGGAGTATTGGACACCGGATTGGTGTTTTTGCAAAGCTTTATTACAAGCCTTTTTTACTTTTGCTCGCGATTAACGTTGTGGCGATGATTACGATGTTGCGCGATCACTATACTTTTACCGATGATTTATATCGTGCGATTTATGGTGATGCTTGGGTGTGGGATTTTAATCGATATGCATCAAGTTTGTTAGGATATATCTTGCACCAGAGTAAATCTTTGTTTGATATTTCGCCAATTGCTCAGATTGTTGCGATGATGTTTATGGCAGCAACGAGCATGATGTTGGTAAAATTGTTCGTTGGTGATCCGAAGAGTATTAAAAAGAGCTTCTGGCCATTAATGATGGCGAGCTTTATTACGCTATGTCCATTCATGATAAATGCATGGATGTATAAGTTTGATGCGCCTTGTATGGCGATGGCGATTTTTGCGAGCGTACTTCCCTACGCATTGTTTTGGGATAAGATGAACTGGCGCGATCTGAAAAATGGTAGCCTAAAGGACGTTGGCAAATATGCGCTGAAGATTTTTGCGATTTTACTCTGTATTTTAACAATGTGGATGAGTTTTCAGGCAGCTTGCGGGGTCTTCTTGGCGGTCGGATTAGCGTTATTCGCAAAAGATACGTTGGAAAAGAAAAAACACGATTTCTTTAGGATTATTTTGTATATCGGTTTATATCTTGCAGTATCGGCAGTGGTTTACTTTGCGGTGCGACAAGGAAAGTACTATCGGAATATCTCGACATATTCATTGCCACAGTTATTTGATGGTATCAAATATAACATCGTACTGATTACGAGTTGCATGATTGATTCTTTGCGAAAATGGTGGATGATTTTGTTGGGGTTGATTATTGTGCCAATGTTAATAATGGTCGGCGTAAGACGCAAAAGTTGGCGTGCAAGCGCGATGCTATTTGTGTTTTTGCCACTTGTTGCGATAGTGGGTGTTGGTCCGTACATTGCTTTAGTTGATTTTCCAGTTAACGGACGCTCGATGATGAGTTTTTGTATGGCATTTACGCTATTCTTATTGTTGGCATGGTCGGTGATTGGCCAGAAGAAAACGAAGCGAACTTGGTTGTTTTATGTACCGATTGCTCTATTACTGTATGGATTTATAACTTTTTCGTGGAGTTTTGGAAATGCGTTGGCAAGCCAATATGAGCATGATTCGTTATATGTGACGATGATTTTGAAGGATTTGTCGGAAGAATATCTAACGGAAGATGATTACTCGGGGCGGGCGTTTAAGATTACGGGCGATGCGGGCTTTTCCGCGGTGATGGTGCATCATTTTAGAGTCTTCCCGGCGACAAAATACGTGTTCTTTATTGCGCAAGAAGGTGTAAACCAGGACGCACTGGGACATTATCGTTTGCTCGATTATGGCGATATTCGAACGTCTTGGGTGAATGATTGGTTTGATTCAGACTACGATTGCAGCAAAGGGGACTATAAGGAATTGAGGGATAATTATTATTATAAGATTCGTGAAAGCGAAGAGGCGATAAAAGGTAGGAATTTGGTTTGTATTGATATGAAGGAGCAGGCACATCCATATAATTCGGAATTGATTACGCCACTGTTTTCGCCGATTATTTATAAATAAGGTAATATAAAGATATGAGCATCAAAGAAAAAATTCCTTTTTACGATAGTTTGGTAATTCCATATCATGTCGGCAAGGCGGCATTTTGGGGTGCGAAATATGGTTTTCCGGCAAAGAAATTAACTGTAATTGGCGTAACTGGTACAAACGGAAAAACTACGACTTCGTTCATGATTTGGAAGATGTTGAACGAAGCTGGACACAAGACTGGCGTAATGACGACGGTTGGTTGGGGTGTTGATAGTATCCATGAGCAGATGGAACACATGACGACAGTAGATTCTAAATTATTAAACGAGCGTATTAAGATGATCGTAAATTCTGGTGCGGAATATCTGGTTTTGGAATTAACGAGCCATGCTCTTTCGCAGCATCGTGATTTAGGTGTGCCGATTGATATTGCCGTAATGACGAACGTGACACATGAACATCTTGATTATCATCGTACATTCGAACGTTATCGTGACGCGAAGCGTAAACTATTTAAGCAGGCTCGCTACGGTGTAATAAATGCGGATGATCCGTCAGCGAAGTTCTTTGAAACTGATATTAAAGAATACACAACATATGGCATTAAAGGCGGAAAATTGAAGGCGACGAAGGTTCAGCTGAAACCAGATGGTGTTGAGTATGAGATTCCGTCTGAGCATTTGAAGATAAAAACTCGCATTGCTGGTCAGTTTAATGTTTCTAACTCCCTAGCCTGCGTGGCGGTTGGTAAACGGCTTGGTTTGACTGACAAAGAGATTGCGAAAGGTATCTATGCGTTGAAAGAAGTTGAGGGCCGTATGGTGAAAATTGACCGAGGTCAAGATTTTGCAGCAATTATGGACTATGCACATACGCCAGATGCATTTGAGAAACTTTTGCCAGATATGAAAAAGGCTACAAGGGGACGTTTGATTGTAATGTTTGGCTCGGCGGGTGGTCGTCGTGATCCGTCGAAGCGTAAACCAATGGGTGAAATTGCAGGAAAATATGCAGATATTGTGATGTTGACTGAAGAGGATGACCGCGACACACCATCAATGGAGATTTTGGAAATGATTGCTGAAGGTGCGCGTGAACAAGGTAAGAAAGATGACAAGGATTTGTTTATGGTAGTTGATCGTCCGACGGCAATTCTTGAATGTTGCAAGATGGCCAAGAAGGGCGATACAGTACTCTTCCTCGGTAAAGGTAACGAAAAAACGATTGAGCGTGCAGATGGCGCCCATGATTATTACGAACAAGACGAAATTGAAAAAGCGTTGAAACAAGTTACGAAGAAGAAAAAATAGGTGGCTGAATATAATAAAGGCAAATACGGACCGCGTTATGTGCCGGATGAAAAATATCGGCCAAAGCCACGCAATCCGAATCAGAAGCCGGAAAAGGTGTGGGGGTTTACGGTAGCAAGTTTCTTCGGCTTGCTCGCAGTGTTTGCGGCTAAAGATGCGGTGGATTTCTTATTATTGCCACGGTTATTCCCTGATGCATACCCTTTTAGTGTAGGTGCAGTTGTAGCTTGGGTGCTAACGACGATTATATTTTCGTTTGCATCAATGAAGCTAGTGACGGGGACGGGGCTTTTTTATCCGTTTGCGGATTTGGTCTATGCAATTTTGGTGGCGATTTGGCCGTTAGGATTATATGGGGCGGAATTTGTGCCAGGTTTTGTCTTGGCGATAATAATGGCTGCAATAATGTATGCGTCGCAACGAGCAATTTTGTGGATTTTGATTTTAGTTGGTTTTATGAAAATGTAGCACCATAAGGTGTTAATATTGACTTTTTGCACCATCTGTGATATAATATATAGAGTTCTAGCTGCTTTTTGTGGCAATTTTGAGAACTGAGAAGGGTGGTGCTCTTTATGAGTGAAAAAACGAGTCCGGTAGCGGATATCTACTTGAATCGTGACAGTGGTGTATACCATTTTAGTTACGAAAATGAGACAAACTGGGGTGGAAAAACCCTGGAAGAATCTATTTCGGAGATGGCAAGGTACTTGCGCGGTCAGCACTGGTTCAAGCAGCAACGCACAGCGTTGGTTGTGATTGGTGTGGACGCGCGCATGAATCACTACGTGCTGAATAATCCGCCGGTGTGGGCATTGGAGCGTTTGGCTGATGACTATGATGGCAAGTATGCCCCAGCGGTAAAACGCATTAATAATCGTCGTCTGACGAAGGTGATTGTGCGCAACATGGTACTGCATGGTAAACAGTCAGTAATACTGGAGGCAAACGTGAAGGCTCCGGATACGGCGCACGGCTATGGCTTGCTGTTTCCTGAGTTGATTTGCCTGAATACGCAGGAGCTGGATGCCATGATGACGGAGCTGATAAATTTGCATCTGTTGAATTTAGCGCACGCTCCGGCGGCAAAATGGCTGCGTAGCAAGTATCGCGAGAAGTAAGTTTTTTCACAAAAAGCGTCGGTCTGGGGGTGCCGGCGCTATTTTTATGCTTTTAACTGAGCCAGAGGCTGACGCAGCGGATGTATCCCCCGCCCTCTTTGAGCTCGGTAACGTCTGGAGTAAGACAGGTGAGGCCACGAGATTCGAGTTCTTTTTGGAGTTTTGGGGCCTTGTTGGACATAATGACGTATTTACCAGTACTGACAAGATTGTTAGCAAAGCCCTTGGTGCATTCTTCGAAGTCGACTTTGATTTTATCGATGTCGGTGATGGCTTCGAGTTTTTTGACGGATTCTTCGTCGAGAGCATCTGGGCAGTAAGCGATAGTGTGGTCGTCTATGACGGAGACAGCGAGATCGAGATCATACCAGAAACTGTCGGCGTGATTAGTGTACGGATTGATATGTGGAGTGCCATCTGCATTAAGTTGGGGTTTGGCGTGGACCTGGATGAGTTCGAGGCCGAGAGTTTTGGCGGCAAATTGTTGGGCTTCTGGATCGGAACGATAACCGCGGCCGCCGATCAAATATTTTCCACAGCGAAGTGAATCGCCTTGTCCGGAATATAAATATTCGCCTGGGACTTCAACGCATTTGATGTCCTGCTCTTCGAGGCATTTTTTGGCGTAGGCTTCTTCGGCTTTGCGGGCTTCTGGGAGACGCGCCATGACAGCAACGCCATCCTTAACGAGGGCCCAGTTGGCAGTATAAACACCATCTTGGCAATCTTTTGGCGGGTCGACTTTGACTAATTCGATGCCGGCCTGTTCGAAACATTTAAGAATTTCGGCGTGTTCGGCCATAGCTTTTTGGACATCGATGCCTTTACTGGTGTAGTATGGGTTGATTTCGTAGGTATCTGCAAAATAGTCAGCACCCGAAACGAGTAGTTTTTGATTAATCATGAAAATCCTTATTTAGTGCTAGGTTCGTAGTCGGCGATACCATCGACGATGGTGTCTTTGTCAAAGTCGAGTGCAAAGCCGGCAAGTGCGGCAGCGGCCATATAATGGCTAGCTTCTTCACCGGTGGCGTAGCTAGCGAGGTCGAATTTTTGGCCACTATAGGTGACGTTGGCCTCGATGGCAGTTGGATATAGCTTGAAACGATTGATACAAAGATCGGAATCGGCACTATGGCCATAGGTGAAAGTAGCAGTTTTGCTTGGGTATTTGGCAAAGAGGTCGTAATTGGCATCGTCGCGGTTGAGAATGCTGAAATCTGGTTGGGTATTAAACAAAATAGCTTTGGCTTCCTCTGGGTTAGTACTGGAAGTTAGGACAGTAGGAGTGGTTTTTGGCTCAGTACTATCGGTAAGAACGGCAATGTAAATTGGAAGACCATAGAAGAGATGATTAGCGAGGCCATTGCTATCGATGGAAACGACGGCATGGTCGGCACCGGTACGCCAAATCTTGTAAAGCTGTTTATAGAGATCCGATGTGGACTTTGGATCAATAATGAGGCCAGTTTTGTTGTCGCGAGTTTTAAGGATATTTTGGAGAAAATGCGCAGTAATGTCGCGACCTTTGTCGCCGGTAACGGCAATTATTTTGATATCTTTTGCTGGATTGCTGTAATAAGTGGCAAAAAACTTTGCCTTGGCTTTTTGAAGTTTTGGTTTAATTCCGGATTTCTTCTCTATATCTGCCATGATGAAAATAGTATATCATCTCTTGAAAAAATGTGCTATAATATGGTCCATCACGCTGAAAGCGATGGATGCGCGATGATCTTTTAATCTTTGACGGTGGACAAGTACTTACATCTAGTGGGTACTATCCACATATGTGCCCGTAGCTCAGTTGGATAGAGCGTCAGCTTGCGGAGCTGAAGGTCGTACGTTCGAATCGTA
>JAEEGL011635444.1_pt1 | contig 22473 bp, 17 predicted proteins | sample 9134231 | NCBI WGS metagenome assembly JAEEGL01 (sample SAMN16246548, study PRJNA631951) | gut metagenome | biome: gut microbiome; feature: rumen; material: fiber-attached | host: Bos | place: Iran: Karaj | collected 2018-10
CGCCGAAGGTATATGCCAGGAAATCCTTAGCAAGCTCGGGCTTGGAGCAGTTTGCAGTGATATAAAGGGAAGAGCCGCCGTTGGAGGCATAACCGTCTTTTCCGCCTGCAAGGGTGGGAAGAGTCGTGATAGCCCATTTTCCGCTGTTTTCGCTGACCTGCTCGATGGTGGGTATGATCCAGTTTCCGTTCATGACACCGGCAACCTGATCGCCCATTATGGTCTTGTCCGTGTAGTCGCTCCAGCTGTTGGCAAGGATGATGGTCCCTGCGTTTGCGCCCTGAACGATCACGTCGATGATCTGCTTGAATGCGTCATTGCCTACAAGATGAGGAGTGGTATTGTCATCCCACTGTGAAAGACCCTCGGCCTGAAGCATCATGTAGGGAAGGTCGTCTCCGGAATGATCCATGGAAAGCATGGCATAGCCTGTCTTTTCCTTTACCTCTGAAGCGATCTCAAGCCATTTCTCCCATGAGATGCCTGTTACATCGTCGATGGTATAGCCGCACTGTTCAAGCACGTCAGTACGATATGCAAATACGGCAGTTCCGTTATCAACGGGAGCTCCGTAATGCTTGCCGTCGATGGTGCTGTAGGAGATCTTCTCCGCTCCGAGATTTGACCAGTCAATGCCGGAATCCTCGATATCCTGCCATGCATCGGGATAATCCGCAACAAATCTCTGGATGTAATGATCCTGGAAAAGAACGATATCGGGCAGTGAGCTGAAATCCCCTGCGGAAGCCGCAAGAGTAACCGCCTGCTCAACGTCCTGGGATCCGGATTGGGTTATGATATTCAGTGTAAAATCGGGATCCACTGCCTTATAAGCCTCGGCAGCAGCCTCAAGAGCCGGGATATTGAAGTTGGCATCCCATGCATATACGGAAAGCTCATGCTCTCCTTCGCTGGCTACATCGGCAGCAGGCGCGGCAGCCTCTTCCCCGCCTTCTTCAGCGGCAACCTCCTCTGCAGGCGCCGCGCCGTCACCGGCAACAGCTCCCGCTCCGCCGCAGCCTGTAAGCAGGGCTCCCGCCATTGCGCCGGCCAAAAGGATCGAAAGTAATTTCTTTTTCATCAAATAATCCTCCTTAGTAAAAGTGCTTATCATATGCCTTTCTTTGTGCAACTTGCATATAAAAAGCCTGTTTTTATTCCTCAATATGTATGATATTATCTTTTATCCGTCTTGTCAATAAGTTACCGTGAGTGGTAAGCAAGTCATGATTGTTAAATCACGCTTATTAGAATATAATGTTCAGAGGGTCAAAGACCGGCGGCGAAAAACGCCCGGTACATGACCCGGTCAACAGATCAAAGGAGCATAACCGCTCCGGATAAAGGAGGGTAAAGCCACATGGCAAAAACTTTAGAGGACATTCAGAGGCTCTGTAAGGATAATCAGATACAGATAGTGGATTTCAAGCTGACGGATATAGACGGCAGATGGAGGCATTTAAGCATTCCCGCAGAAAGGCTCACCGAGGACACGATGATCCACGGGATCGGCTTTGACGGATCCAATTACGGCTATGCAGCCGTAGAGAAAAGCGATATGGTCTTTGTTCCTGTCCTGGACTCGGCTGTCATCGATACATATTGTGAGGTACCTACCCTTTCCATGATAGGGGACGTGATGATAATCGATCATCCGGACAACCGTCCCTTTGACCAGTACCCCAGAAACATCGCGAAACGCGCGCTTGAATATATGAAGGAATCCGGGATCGCCGATGAGATGCTGGTAGGCCCGGAATACGAATTCTATATCTTCGATCAGGTGGCATATGCCAACGAGCCCGAGAACAGCGGCTTCTCCATAGGGGCAAGACAGGCGGAGTGGTCATCCTCCCACGTTGACAACAATAACGGCTACCTTATCAATAACGGAAAAGGCTATCATATCAGCCTTCCCATGGACATAAACAACGATATTCGCTCAAGGATGTGCCTTGCAATGGCTGAATGGGGAATCGATGTCAAATACCATCACCACGAGGTAGGGGCCTGCGGTCAGATGGAAATCGAGGTGGAGCTCGGCGGGATGCTTGAGATGGCCGACAACACGATGAATACAAAGTATATTATAAAGAATGAGGCCGCAAGGAACGGAAAGACAGCGACACTTATGCCCAAGCCCGTTGCCGGAGAGGCCGGAAGCGGAATGCATGTCCATATGCTTCTTAAAAAAGAAGGAAAGCCTGTTTTCTATGATGAGAACGGTTATGGCGGTTTAAGCGACACAGCCCTTTATTTTATCGGAGGCCTGCTCACCCACGCCCGTTCCCTCTGCGCGATAACAAACCCCTCCACCAATTCCTATAAGAGACTGATCCCGGGCTTCGAAGCTCCCGTGACCATAGGCTACGCAATGGCCAACAGAAGCGCGGTCGTAAGGATACCCGCCTACGCCAAGGCCCCGGAGGTAAAACGGTTCGAGCTCAGAAACCCCGATGCCTGCTGCAATCCCTATTTTGCCCTCTCCGCTATCCTGATGGCCGGGCTTGACGGGATCAAAAACAGGATCGATCCCCATGAAAAGGGCTGGGGTCCTTACGACTTTAACCTCTTCAACCTTCCGGAGGAGGAAAAGAGAAAGCTTACCGGCCTTCCCGCAAGCCTTTCCGAGGCTCTGGACGCGCTGGAGACGGATAACGATTATCTCACCGCAGGCGGAGTGTTCCCCAAAAGGCTGCTTGAGCTGCATACGGCCCGTCGCCGTAAGGATTCGGATACAGTAATGAGGCTTCCCCATCCGAAGGAATTCGCCTTATATTACGATCTGTGATCTGTACCTGAAAAATAACAATTACTATCACGGTCTGAAAGGCCGTAACTGTAACGGATAATAATGATGCCGGGGTCAAAAGGTGCTTTTTGCTTTTGACCCCGGCATCGCCATTTCAATTTTCTCCCGTCGTCTCCGGGACCTGTTCATCACTCATATAATATTTCAGCGCCTGTTCGAGCCGTTTTTTATCCAGGGGTCTTGAAAGCTGTCCGTTCATCCCCGATGCAAATATCCTTTTCCTGTCATCCTCCATTAAATCGGAGGTCAGGGCGATAACCGGTATAGTTGAAAGGACGGGATTTGTGAGCTGTCTTATCCGTGAAACGAGCTCATACCCCTCCATATCGTGAAGTATCATATCCGTGAATACAATATCGTATGGGCTTGCGGAGGAAAGCATGAGCTCATTAAGAGCCGCCTCGCCGCCCTCCTTCGCGGTATAACCCACTCCAAGCTCCGAAAACAATCTTCCTGTCCCGGTAATGCTCTCTCCGTCCTTTGCCGCAAACAGAACCTTTTTATTTTCAAAGTTGAATTTATTTTCCTTTTTCCCGCGCTCTTCCCCATCCCGGGGACCGGGTTGTTCATTCTGAAGCATGAGCTCAAGGTTAATGACAAACTCGGATCCCTTCTGGAGCGTGCTGTCCACCGTGATATTACCGCCCATTGCCTCTATTATCCCCTTTGAGATGAAAAGCCCGAGACCGTCTCCTTCCGCCTCTCTGCCCATCATGTCAATGTAGGTGCCGTGTTCAAAGGGCTCAAAGATCCTTTCGATCAATTCCGGGCTCATTCCGAGTCCGTTATCTCTGACTCTGAATTCGTACCTTCCATAACCCCTTCTGTCACATGGAAGCTGGTTTAATGTGACCCTTACCTCTCCTCCCGGCGGAGTGAACCTGACGGCATTAAAGGCAATATTAAGGATCGCCTGATTAAGTCTCAGCCTGTCGCCCAGGACATTGCTTTCATCAATATCTCCGCTTCTGATCAGGAGCCTTAGATCCTTCTTATCGGCATCCTCAGAGATGACCACATCAACATCATCAAGCACCGAATAAAGCTCCATGGGCCTGTTCTCAAGCTTAAGCTCTCCGCTTTCGATCCTTGAAGCCTCAAGCAGATTGTTTACAAGCCGGGAAAGCCTTACCGTAAGTCTCCGGAGCTGATCAAGGTAGTCCAGAGCCACATCGGGATCATCGATGTTCGTTTTTGCAAGCTCCGTAAGGCGGACAGCCCTGTTAACCGGAACCCTGAGCTTTTCCGAAAGCTCTGAAAGGAACCTGGTCTTGCCGGAATTGGAGGCCTTCTCCACGGCAAGTGCTTTATTAAGGAAACAATACCCTGATCCCAGCCTTAAATTCTCCCTGTCGGTCTCTTCCAGATTATCCCAGAGCCTTTCGGTCAATTCCTCGTTGTGATCACAACGCCGTTTTTCATCAAAATGCAGATATGCACAGAAGAGAGCAAAGCAGACAGAGAACAGGAACGTCCCGAAAAGGACCGGGTGATCCCTGAGTATCCCTCTAATAGTACTCCTTTCATAGTGGCTGTCTATCCATTTTTTATTAAGACTATCGACCTCGCCCTCCTTGTACAGGGTCTTCAGGGCAATATCCAGCCTGCTCTTAAGATCCTCGCTTCCCTTATTCAGCATAAGGCAGTAATTGGAACGAAGCACCATACAGCCCGGTCTGAGACCGCTTATCCCGTATTTCTCAAGCATCGCCCTTGTACTCTCCTTCGGACAGATTCCGTAATCGTATCTGCCGTCCCTTATTCCTTCGAGCATTTCCCTGTAAGAGGATACCCTGATAAGCTCCTGTGAAAAGCCATAACCGGGGAGATCTATGAGGGAGGCAACTCTTGTATTATAGAGGTCGGCAATTGAGTCCGCCGTCTCCCTTCCATATACTACATAGTCAAGCTCACAGGAAGGAATGGTAAAGATATGCTCCTCATCCCCATGAGAAAGCGACGTCTCATAGCCCATCATCACATCGACGCTTCCGCCTTCGAGCGCTTCAAGAGCTGCCTCTCTGTCTAAGAGCTTTAGCCTGACATTCATGTTCATCTTATCCGCAAGCTCGTATAGAAGCTCTACATCATAGCCCTTATATCTGTTGCTTCTGTCCTGCCAGGAGAAGGGTCTCAGGTTTATATCCGCAGCGGCGGTAAACTCCGTGCTGCGGTCGGTGGGCGCGTTAAAGCTTACCCCGGGGCTTCCTATGTTATTCCCGTCCATAAACAAAAAAACAGCCACAAAAGCTATGGAGGCAGCAAGTATCACCACTGCCCCCGCAATAGCTTTATGTCTGTTTTTCTTCAGTCCTTTCATTCCCGGATCAGATATCCTCCAGTGCGAACTCATCCGTAACTATTTCCTCATCCTCTTCGCTTTCATCCGCCATGACCACAAACTCGGAAAGATATGCCTCGGGAGGCATTCCCGCCATCATCGCGGGGATGTTAAGCACAATGCCGTCCATACTGTAGGGAAGCTTTAAGGAAACCGCAGCCGTTCTGGGATCTGAGCCCTTTTCGTCGGTGATCTGAACTATCATACTGAAGTTCTGACCCATGGTGTCGGCCATACCCCTTTCATCCTCATAGAGCTTGGCCACCCTTTCGCCGTCCACAGTCACCTCTATCTTATATGGTGCCTTTGCCGACTGTCCGTTATACTCAAGAGCCTTATTGTCAAAATAAACCGTATGTCCCCTTCCGATAAGGAACATAAGAGCTGCTATAAGTACCAGAACGAGGATGAGCCCCCCTCTGTATAATAAGGTCCGTTTGCTCATTTATGCCTCACCTCCGTTTTCCTGCTGCTCCAGTCTCAGCTGTTCTCCCGTCCGGCTCCTGGCCCTTCGCTTCTTTGTTTCGTACATTACGAGGGCTATGGTTATTACCGCGTAGGAAACAAATACACGGAAGTATTCGCCTATCATGGAATCCCCGGTTATCTTTGCGCCTGCTGCCGGCGCCACGATGAACATCATATGGAACAGTATGACTCCGAGAAAAACATTTCCGATGGACGCTCTGTCAACCGAAGCCCCTCCTACCAGGAGTGCCGCTATACAGAACATACCGATCTGGGAATGGGAGCTGTAGGTTGCGATATTTCCCATATTCTGAAGGTAGATCACCATTCCGATATCCGCAAGGATCGTGGAGATCACTATTGAGATTATCCTTGTCCTCTCAACATCGATACCGGCATTCCCCGATACCTCCATATCCTGGCCGACCGCCCTCATATCCTGTCCGAGCTTGGTCTTTCTGAACCAGATGATAAAGAAGCAGAGAAGGGCGATTATGATAAAGGTCATTACCGGGATATCCGCCCCAAAAAGCTTTAAGGGAATGAGCCTGTCAAGCTTCTGCCTCATTTTGAGGAGACTTACGGTATTTCTGATTCCGTAGCCTCTGGGAAGCTTGATGGAGGAGTGCTTAATGGGAATTACAGGTCCCATCATATAAAGCACTACCAGCTGATAGATACCGTTAATGAAAAAGCTCATGATATAGCTGGTTATCATTTCACGGCCCTTGGCCATGTTGAGGATCTTTCCGCAGAATACTCCGAGGCCTATGGCAATGGGAAGGGAAATGATAACGGCAAGGACCATCGCAGGTATCCCCACTATCTGCCAGTCACAAACAAGGATCAGCCCTATCTCGCCGGCCATGGCTCCCAGGGTCATTCCGAAATTAAGCCCCATTCCTGCCATGATCGGTATCAGCAGGCTCAGGATAAGGAAGGTATTTCTTCCCATTCTCGTGATTATCTCGTTGAAGAGATAGCTCGGAGAGAAACCGGAAAGCGGTATGCACACGGCGCATATGATGACGAACATTATAGGAACCGAATTGTTTTTGATAAACTCCACAGGACTGATGCCTGAGCTCTTTTTACTCGTACTCATCTCGATCCCTCCGTTTTCCTGGTAAGCGCATAAAGGATCATACCCTGTGATACGATTATCCTTACGACCTCACTCATATCCATATGAACCATATTATTCATGACCGTAGGGGTCATAGTGACTATTCCCTGGAACAGAAATGTTCCGATGATAACATTTGCGATGGACGCCTTGTTTACACTGGCTCCGCCGATGAGAATGGCCGATACCGCCGGAAGAGCCATGTAGAAGGGAGCCATATAAAGCTGGATAAAGCCGAAGCCCTGTTCGTATACCAGTATTCCTATGGCTGCAAGCCAGGTGGAAAGCACCACCGAGATAAGCCTCATCTTATCCACGTTTATACCGCAGGCTCTTGCAAAAGCCGCATTGGAGCCTACCGCTGTCATTGCCGTTCCCGTCCTGGTATGAAGGAAGGCCCACATCCCGAGGGCGAAAAGCGCAAAGAACAGGAGTGTCCCCGTGGGAATGACAAGACCGCCTATCTGTATCTGGAGGATCCGGGCAAGGACCTGATTGTAATATCCCTCAAGGGAAATAGTGGTCCTGAGCCCCTTTCCCGCAAGGCCCCACACCATGTTCGGGCTGTCGTAGGGAAGCAGGAGCCACATCATACACATGAAGGAGACGGATGAAAAGCCTACATAGGTAGCTATCATCATCTCTCCGCCCTTGATCCTGTTAAGCAGCCACCCGTAACCCCAGCCCAGGATAAGGGCAAAGGGCGTTGCAAGAAGCATTGCCATGATGAAGGAAAAGCCCCCGGTAAAGCCCAGCTCTATTGACAGTGTAGCGCCCAGAAGTCCCGAGATTATCCCGAGAGGCAGTCCGAAATTAAGTCCGCAGCCCGAATGCACCATGGGTACCATGGCAAGCACCATGATGGCGTTCCAGCTGAAACGGTTGATCGTGTTGGTTATCTGGGTCGGCAGATCCGCGCCCACTATCGGAGCAAGGATATACAGAAGCAGCAGAAAGCCCGCTATGATAAGGCGGGGCAGACCGAAGCTCTTCGCCATTCCCTGAATGGTTTCCTTAAATCCTTTTTTAGTCGTATTCTCGTTCATCTTAACCCCCTACCTTGCCATGCTTACCATCAGAGCGCCGAAATCCTCCGAGGAAGTATCCGCGGGCCTGATACCTGCTATCTTACCGCCCGATACTATGGCTATCCGGTCGCATATGGATCTCAGCTCCTCAAGCTCAGAGGAGATCATCACAATAGTGGTCCCGCTCTCCCTGTTGAAGCTTTTCAGCGCCTGAAGCACCAGGGCCTTTGCTCCGACATCTATGCCTCTTGTAGGCTCTGAGACAAAAAGGAGCCTGGGCTCAAGGGCAAAGGCCTTTGCAAGGCATATCTTCTGCTGATTGCCTCCTGAAAGCTCCCTTGCCTTCTGCTTAACACCGGTGCATTTTATGGCAAGCTCCTGTATATATTTTTGGGTAATGTCCTCTATCGCCTTCTCATCACGCCACTTTACAAGGCCTCCGAGATAGCTCCTGAGGAATTTATTCTGGATCTGCATAGCCGGGAAGGCAACATTCCATCCAAGGGATTCGTCCAAAAGAAGCCCCACTCCTCTTCTGTCCTCAGAAACGAAGGCCAGGGAGGAATCCAGACATTTTCTTGGATCGTTTAAGGGGATCTGCTGCCCGTCGAAGATAACGGTCCCGCCCGCTTCGTACAGGCCCATAATGCCGTTTGGTATGCCTAACTTTCCCTGACCGGCCAGCCCTCCTATTCCAAGGATCTCTCCTTCCTTTACCTCGAACGAAACATCCCTTACGGTTTCACCCGGCATATCCACCCACAGCCTTTTAACGACCAGTATCGATCTGCCGTTTTCCGTATTCCTTACTTCCTCTTTTTCTTTTGAGCTTTTCTCGACCTTCCTGCCCATCATCCAGCGGGTGATCTCAGCCTCGGAGGTCTCCGAAGCCTTAACATCCTGTACAAGATAACCGTCACGCATGACAACCACCCTGTCGCACACATTGAGGATCTCCTGGAGCCTGTGAGTGATAAAGATCACTGCTATGCCTCTTTTTGCTATTCCCCTGACGGATTCAAGAAGGACCTCCGCCTCCTTTTCGGTAAGCACTGCAGTGGGCTCATCCAGGATAAGGAGCTTCATGTTGTCCTTGGACAGCTCCCTTGCTATCTCGGTAAACTGTTTGTGTCCGACGGGCATTTCCTTTATGAGCATATCGGCATCTATCCGGATACCCATCCTGCTTATGGCCTCCTCGGCCCTCTGCTGCATCTCCGTCCTGTCAAGGGTGCTCATCCTCTCGCCGAATATCTCGCCGATCACGTTCTTTTTCTTTGGTTCCCTGTTAAGCAGAATGTTTTCGGTTGCGGAAAAACCGGGAATAAGCGAGAACTCCTGATGGACCATGCCTACCCCCGCTTCTATGGCATCAAAAGGGGTATTGAAGGTTACCTTTTTGCCGTTTATAAGGATGTCGCCCTCAAAGCCTCCGGTCTCCCTGATAACATCAGCACCGAAAACGATCTTCATAAGAGTCGACTTTCCGGCGCCGTTTTCCCCGACCAGCCCGATGACCTCTCCCTCATTGAGGGAAAGATTGATATCCATCAGAACCTGGTTTCCGAAGAAATCCTTTTTAATATTCTTAAGCTCCAATAAGGGAGCTTTGCTGTTATCCATAAAACCTCCTTCTGTATTGAAAGGGAACAGAATATCCCCTTAATGCTCCGGTACGCGCAGCTTCTTTGGCTGTCCGTGCTCTGCGGCAGGGAAAGGAAGCCTTTCCTTTCCTTACCCCAAAGTACGAAAAGCTTTCCTCTTTCTATATCATTGTAAAGGGAAAGGAGCCTTCAATGCCCCTTTCCCATTACCGGTACATATTGATCTATGCCGTTTGTTGTAATGCCCTTAAAATATCCTTACTTAATTGTAAAGTACTTCTCGGGAACCTCGATCTCCGTGGAGCCCATGTACTTTCCGGGATCGCCCATGATATAGGTATCCTGATATACAAGGAATACGTTATCGGACTTAACACCGGTCTCAACGTTTGTATAGTTGGAGCCGTTCCATGCAGCCTTAGGTGAGAACACCTCATAAGCCTTTGCGATATCATCGATATCCTCAAGCTCGCTGACGCCGTCGATAACGTTCATTGCATGCTGTGCAAGACCTGCGGAAACGGTATATCCATAGGAATATGCCCAGGTACCGAAGCGTCCTGCTCCGCCCTTCTCGTTAACAGCCTCTTCTACCTTCGCAAGGATCTTCTCGAAATCTCCGGCTTCCTCTGTAAGGTCAAGGCCGAGCGCTCCGGGATAGCCCATAAGAGGTGAAGGAAGGTCAGCTTCGATAAAGAATCCGCCATACTCCATAAGCTGCTTGAGCAGAGGCTCTGTATGAGCATCATTTGTACAGAAGTATGCTGAATTTGTGCCATACTTTTCAACCCACTCGGGAACATGCTCAAGGATATAAGCCTGAGCGCCGGCAACTCCGACATCGGTTGTCGGGTCGGGAGCAGTCTCCTCAACCAGCTTCATTCCAAACTCTTCGCAGGCAGCCTTCATGATGGCAAGACGACGGCTCATGGTCTCATATGCAAGATGACGAGGGAATGAGATATGAACAAATGTATCACATCCCAGCTCATGAGCTGTACGGATGATAAGATATCCTCTTGCTACGAAGTCATTGTTGCAGACAAGATCCGCAGCGCTTCCGATCTCGGGAAGATCCTCATGGGACTCGCCCGCGATACAGATAATGTCAGGCCTTCTTTCCTTGATCTGACGGAATGCCTCCGTAGTTCCGGGAATAGCCTGGTTTACGATGATAGCCTTCATCTCAGGATCGTCTGAAAGGTTAACGATGGTCTGGATGGTGGTCTCAAGCTCCTCGGTGAAGTTGTCGGGATAGATGGCAAGCTTAACTCTGTCCTCTCCGTACATTGCCTGGAAAGCCTCAGCTCCTCTTCTGTCATCCTCTGACTGGGAAACGGAGCCTGTTACGATACCGATGTGATAATCGCCCTCAGCCTCAGACGCCTCTGCGGTCTCCTCAGCGCTTTCTCCGCTCTCCTCAGCCGCTTCTTCAGCAACTTCCTCAGTCGCTGCTGCTTCGGGCGCTACCGTTTCTATCTGGGCAGTTCCCGTAGCACCGGCACAGCCTGCAAGGAGAGAAGCCGTCATTGCCATACCCATTACCAATGCTGCAATTCTTCTTTTCATTTTAGCCTCCCTGAATAACATTTTCTTAATACGGCATTTGCCCGCAGCCTCGAAGCATGCTATAATAAGCGGCAGAAACAGCGCTTTACTTATGCGTGATCCTGTGCTGCGGTATCAAAATGCCGAAAATACTGTAAAATATTATCATAACAAACACCCTGCGTCAAGACTGGGTTGAGATAACGCAGTTACCAAAAAAAATACTTTTTTCATTGCCACAGCGCAAAATTCGTCGTATAAAGTATCAGAAAGGGATGAAGGGTCCTTAAATGACAAAGGAGGAAATCAAGATGTTAGATAAAATGAAAAATAAGCTGACAAACGAGGAACTGGAGAGCGTAGCGGGAGGACGTATCCTTGACGCTACCGGCACACCTGATCTTAACCCGTCTAATTACTATAATAACTGGGAGGTTATCAATAATACTACCGGGGCTGTGATCAAAAGCTTCCATACTAAGGGAGAGGCCATAGACTGGACCCTGAATACCTATGGGGGACAAAATCCCGATGATATCCGTGATATCAGCTATGCTGAGGTTGTTAAGCTCAGATCCGGTTTGTACTGATCAGGCATATAGGTAAAAGGGAAACGCTTTCATAAGCGTTTCCCTTTTTTTTTCATCTCGTAACTATGTCCACCGGAACATTTAAGATCTTCGCAACCTTTAATATGACGTCAATATGTCTTCCCACTGCCGCTCCGAAATGATGGGTAGGCCCGCATTCACTCCACCTGTTCACAAATTCCCTTGCTCCGCAGGCAAAGCGGGTACGCATATTCGTATCGCCGTTTGAGAGGATCTTTCCTTCTTCATTGACTCCCTCAGCGGCCACAAACTTGAAGTGTCCGTCCATATCCTGGGTAATGGCAAGATAGGTTATGGGGCCTGTAGGGGGATAGAACTGTGTAAGGTATCCTCCTCCTGTCTTTCCGTGGAAAACGTCCACGATCTTCATGGTAGGCTTCTTAGCCTGGGAAATATCGTAATCGCCCGAGCCGCTGTGTCCGATGATACAGATATCATCGTTGAAATCGATCGTATACATCTCGGCAAGCTGTCCGGTGCCCGAAATTGTCTTTAAGATGCTCATTGCCATCGCGACCTTGATATCGCCCTCTACAGCGCAGGCCGTGCCCTGCTTGATAAGCATGGAGAAAGCAGGGATCAGAAGGCTGTCAACGACCCCGGCCTGTCCCTTTGCATAGCCGTCATAATGAGACGCCACAAGCCCCAGCTGCTCGTCCTTGACCCACTGCTCAAAAGCCACCACATATCTGGCCATCTCCCAGACCTTTTCAACCGTGGCGCCGCCCTCTACGTCAAAGGTATCCAGTATATCCTCCGCCTTTGCCCTGATGGCTGCCTCGTCGTTTATGTCATCGGCTATGGCCCAGATCTTTTCCCAGTCAAACTGCTTTGTATAAAGATGCATCCTGTGATAGAGATTGGATTCGTCAATGTAAAGATCCATCATTCCCGGATAAGGCCTTCCTATCTGGGCGATATTCGTATCCCTGAAACGGCGGCGCACCTGGGCTGCCCTGCACCATTCCTCGATCTCCTTAGTTACTCCGGGATCTCCTCCCTCAACCACTCCGGTAATAACTGCATGTCTTTTCCCGAAGCGCTCAAGATCCGCCACCATCTCTCCCACGGCTCCGCAGGCATAGGCCTCTCCCAGCCACTCCGCGGTGCCCGCGTTATCGTAATCGAGGGCCTTGAGCTTCTGGATATTTACGAGTACAACGGGCACATCCAGGTCCTTAACTGCCGGAAGCATGTTATAGGAGGTTGCATAGGTCAGAAGCTGCATGAACACAAGATCCACGTCTGCGGCCCTGAATTTGTCCCCTGCTGCCTGGGACTGCTCCTTCGTGGTGATCAGCCCGCCGTCGATAACCTCAACGGTATCCGGGAAGGAAGCCTTGAAATCTGAATACTGTTTATTAAATTCCGGTACAAGAGAGGGGAACTGCGGCAGATATGCGCCGAGAGCGATGGAGAATACCCCGACCTTTGCTTTTGTATTTACTAACATTTTTTACTCCTTTCGGTTTTCCTGTGTTAAGTTACGGCTGTCCGGAAACAGCCTGAAACAGCTGCTCCGTATACCGGAATATATTGTATCATACCCAATACCATACGGTCAAAGAAAATGATGCGGTTAACGCGGGAAACTGAATGATAACTGAATGATACCCGGAAGGTTGTGAGGGATATGCCGAGGTTATCAAATAGTAAGCGCTTATTATGCTCCGGAACCGAGGGCGCAGTTGGGGAAGCAGCAGGAGGGACAGTGCATGCAGAAGCCTCCGAGACCGAGTCGGTCAATGCTTTCCTTTGTGACGATATCTCCCGCCATCACCCTCGGAAGGATAAGATCGAACACCGTTCTTCCTTCAAACATCACACAGCCCGGAAGCCCCATGATAGGTATCTCATCGTTTCTCCCTCTGTACGCCAGCATGAACATGGCGCCGGGAAGCACCGGTGAGCCGTAGGTCACCACCCTGTCAGCGGCCTTCGCTATGGCGGCAGGCGTCCTGTCATCGGGATCAACGCTCATCCCCCCGGTGCAGATCACCATCTCTGCCCCGGCAGCGAGCACCTTTTCTATACATTCTGCTTCCATTTCAGGGTCATCGGAGCTTACCTCGCAGGCTATGACCTCAGCCCCGAGCTCTTTAAGCTTTGCCCTGACCACAGGGGTAAAGGTATCGTTTATCCTTCCGTGATATATCTCATTCCCCGTAGCCACTATCCCCGCCCTTTTCTTAATATAGGGCATGAGCTTAAAGATCGGCTCCTTTCCGACAAGGGCCTTAAGCGCCTCCATCTTCTCCTTCTCAATAATAAGAGGTATTATACGCATCCCGGCCAGATGCTGCCCCGCTCTTGCCGGATAATTGTTCCTGACAGAGGCTATCATCATCTGACCGAAGGAATTGACCGTAAAGAGCCTCTCTTCATCGATCTTCAGAAGCCCGTCACACTCCGCAATCAGCTCGATCTTGCCCTCCTTTATGTCCTCTGTTCGGGAAAGATGTTCGTTTTTACAGAGCTCGTATAGAATAAGCGCTGCATCATTTTCATGCAGCATGTTTTCGCCGGTTTCCCAGATATAGATATGATCCTTTCCCACCGACAGAAGCACCGGGATATCCTCTTCCCTTATGATATGTCCCTTTCTGAACACAGGGCCCTTACTCTCTCCCCTTACTATCCTTGTTATGTCGTGACAGAGCATCTGTCCTGCGGCATTTTTAGTATCTACAAGCTTCATATCTCTCCTCAGTAAAGAACCTCAAACAGAACCTCGATCTCTCCCCCGCACACCTCACCCTCGGTTGAGGCAGCATCGGCCGAAAGAGTAAAGCTCTTAAGCTCCGGCTCATCTGTTCCCCTTTCAAGCATCTCTCTCCCGTTTTTTGTCACTTTGGACTCCAGCAGCCCTCCGCCTATGGTATTAACGTTTCCGTCCTGAAGGATGAGCATCTTTGTTCCCACGGATCTGGGAGCGCTTCCCTTCCTGCTTACTATGGTCGCCAATACCTTCTTTGCGGCATCCCCCTCAGGGACCGGGGCATTTATCGCATCGAGGATATCCTTCGGAAATACGGAATACCTGTCCGAATTCTTAACCTCGATTATCTGAGCCATTATGGAGACCGCGATCTCTTCGGGGGTCTCCGCGCCTATCTCAAGGCCTATGGGGGAGTACACTCTGTCAATGATCGTTTTATCAACGCCCATCTTAATAAGGTTCTCCCTGACAACGGCGGCCCTTCTTGCGCTACCCATCGCTCCGATATAGGCATGGGGCTTTGAGCATATTATCCTTAGGCACTCCTCATCCTGGCTGTGGCCTCTGGTAACAACCACGAAATAATGATCCATGCCTCCTTCGATGTCCTTAAGGGCATCCTCAAATCCGGTGTTCACCACCTTGTCCGCCCCGGCAAGCCTTGCGTTCCCGCAAAACTCCGCCCGGTCATCGATGGCAGTCACCTCAAAGCCCAGCATTTTGCCCAACCTTATGATGGGCATGGAAACATGGCCGCAGCCGCAGATCACAAGCTTCTTTCCCTGCCTTATATGCTCCGCATATATTAACCGGTCCTGAAGCGTATGAACCCCGTCCCGTGACATAGACATAAGCTCTTTTTCATGCTCCTTAAAAAAAACGTCCTCCCCGGAGCAAAAAGCAAGGCCGTTCTCATCAAACGCCGCCTTTTCCCCCGAATGGCCCCCGTTTATCACCGTAACCAGAGTAAGGACCGGATCAGCTCCGTTCTCCGCTATTTTTTTGAAAAAATCATTCATATCCCGCTACCCGCCTTCCTGAGACATATTTGTCCCTTATATATCTCTCATCTCCCAGATAGATGAACCTTTCCGCCCTTTCCTCGGGGCTCAGGCCCTCCCTCATCGTAGGTATCAGCCCATCGTCAAGAACAAGCGCATCAAAGGGCGCGCCCTTTTCAAAGCTTCCAGCATTGCCGAAGAACCTGCCGCCGCCCTTCGTGGCGATATAAAAGACCCTCGGGAACGTAAGCGGAGGAGTCTTGTCATCATAGAGAGCAAACCTTAGCTTTGATACATAAACCGCGTTTCGCATTGCCGCAAGCATCGAGGTGGAACACCCCCCTGCCACATCTGTGGCAAGAGCCAGGTTCATTCCCATCTCCAGGTATTTTGAAGCCGGGGCTGCTCCGGAGCACAGATTCGTATTCGATTCGGGGCTGTGGGCTATAAATACCCCTCTTTCCTTAAGCAGGGCCAGCTCCTCCTGTCCGCTGTGGACACAGTGGGCCATGACCACAGGTCCCGGAGCGTCAAGAAGCCCCGCCTTTTCATAGCTTTCGGCATAGCAGGCCGTATCCGGCTCAAGCTCCTTTACCAGCCGGATCTCCGACAGATTTTCTGACAGATGCGACTGCACCGGAGCGGAATACTTCTTCGCAAGCTTCGAAAGCCCCTTCATAAGCTCTCTTGTACAGGAGACGGTAAAGCGCGGCGTTATGATCGGACGGGTATTCTCAAAGCCTGACGACCTTACCTGTTCAAGCCACTCCTCTGTATCCGAAAGGGATACCCCCGTATCCTCAACGTAATAGGCTGGAACGTTTCTGTCCATATTGACCTTTCCCACGAAGGTCACAAGACCGCTCTCTTCAAACAGCCTCATCAGCAGAAGGGTTGCGTCCTTATGGGAAGTCGCAAATACACAGGCGCGGGTAGTAAAGCCCTTTGTAAGCTCATCCGCAAACATCCTGTAAGCCTTCCCCGCATAGGACAGATCTGCATATTTTGCCTCCTCCGGAAAGGTATAGGTTTCAAGCCAGGAAAGCAGCTCCCTGTCCATACCGTTGCCTCTGAACTGATACTGGGGCGCATGGGTATGAAGGTCGATAAGCCCCGGTATAATAAGGCTTCCGTCCGTCTCCTTAACAGGCAGGGCTTCATATTCGGAGGGCAGTCTTTCAAATACCCCCTGAGATACCCCATCCACACATACCGCATACCCGTCTTCAAAGCAGACGAGCTCATCGGGGTTCCGGCTATATACAATTGTGCCATGAAGCGTGAAACTGTCTCCCTTGCCCATATGCCCGACTAAACCATCCTTCCTTAAAATACCTGTTTTACCAGTCCATTATATGATACACCCGGCAAAAGTGCAACGCGGTTGCAATCACCGCCGGTTTTTTGCTATAATCCTTATAGTAAGTTTTTATTCTTAACATCATCAAAATACCGGTTTCATAAGGAAGTAATATATATGAGCACAAAAACAGTCATAGCTCTGGGCGGAAACGCCCTGGGCAATAATCTTCCGCAGCAGATGGCTGCAGTCAAAAAGACCTCCGTGGCCATCGCGGACCTGATCGAGGCGCATCACGAGGTAGTCATCGTTCACGGAAACGGCCCTCAGGTAGGAATGATACAGAACGCCATGACCCTGCTTACAAGGACCGATCCGGAAAAATATGTCCACTGCCCTCTCTCGGTGTGCGTTGCCATGAGCCAGGGCTATATAGGCTATGATCTCCAGAACGCCCTTAAGGAAGAGCTTTTGGACCGCGGGATCAAAAAGGATTGCGCAACAGTTCTTACCCAGGTAGAGGTGGATCCTAAGGATCCGGCCTTTGATAATCCCACCAAGCCCATAGGAGCCTTTATGACAAAGGAGGAAGCAGATTCCCTTATAAAGGACCGTGACTATAACGTCATCGAGGACGCCGGCAGAGGCTACCGGAGAGTAGTTGCCTCTCCAAAGCCGAAGGCCATTGTAGAGCTTGATACCATACGCTCTCTCATGGAGTCGGATCATATCGTAGTGGCCTGCGGAGGCGGCGGCATCCCGGTATATCACACCTCCGAGCATCACCTTAAGGGAGCCGCGGCGGTCATAGACAAGGACTTTGCGGCGGAATGCCTCGCCGAATCTCTTGACGCGGACCTGCTGATCATACTCACCGCTGTAGAAAAGGTAGCCATCCGTTTCGGAACTCCCGATGAAAAATGGCTTTCGAAACTTACCCCCGCAGAGGCGAGAAAATATATTGAAGCCGGCGAATTCGCTGCCGGCTCCATGCTTCCCAAGGTCGAAGCAGCCGTTAAATTTGTCGGATCGAAAAGGGGTAGAAAAGCTCTCATTACCCATCTGGAAAAGGCCGGGGACGGAATAGCCGGAAGGACTGGAACCCTTATCGAGGAATGAGATCAGGCTTATAGGATGACGCGGAGGCATACTGTTGAATAAACTGATAAAAAACGGACTGGTAGTTAATGATACGGAATGTATTGAGGCTGATGTCCTTATCGAAGGAGAATCGATAAAGGTAGTAGAACCCAGGATAGCCGCAGAGGAAGGCACCGAGGTGATCGATGCCTCCGGAAAGCTTCTGCTTCCGGGAGCGGTGGATGTCCATACCCACATGGATCTGGATGCGGGGGCTCACCGCAGCTGTGACACCTTTTACAGCGGAACCGTGGCCGCCGCCTTCGGAGGCACCACGACCATAGTCGACCATATGGCCTTCGGGCCTAAGGGCTGCCTTCCCCGGCACCAGGTAAGGGAATATCACAGGCTGGCCGACGGTGAAGCCTGTGTGGACTACAGCTTTCACGGAGTTTTGCAGGAAAGGGCCGATGAACGTGTTCTTTCCGAGATGAAGGAGCTTTCGAAGGAGGAAGGCATTACCAGCTTCAAGCTCTACCTTACCTATGACAATATGCTCCGTGACAGGGATGTATTTGCGGTGCTTGAGGAAGCAAAAAAAGATGATATCCTCATCGCGGTACATTGTGAAAACGACGGCATCATTAGCTTCCTTCGTGAAAAATACGGAAACGAAAACAGACTTTCGGCTGCGTGGCATCCCAAAAGCCGCCCCGCCATGGCCGAGGCCGAGGCGGTAAACCGCATGCTTTATATGGCTGCCTGCGCGGACGAAGCTCCCTTATATATCGTCCATCTTTCTTCCGAGGCAGGGCTTAACGAGGTGATCGGGGCCAGGGCAAGGGGACAGAAGCATTTCGGGGTCGAGACCTGTCCTCAGTATCTTCTGCTTGATGAAAGCCTTTATGATGATCCCCGGGAAGGGCTTAAAGCCATAATGTCGCCTCCCTTAAGGAAGGAAGCAGACCGTGAGGCTCTCTGGAAGGCGCTCGGCGAGGATATCCTGGATGTCGTGGCTACCGACCACTGTCCCTTCACCTTTAAGACTCAGAAGCAGAGCGGAGCGGAGGACTTCCGGAAATGTCCGAACGGGGCGCCCGGTGTGGAGGAGCGTCTCCCTCTTCTTTTCAGCGAGGGTTATAAAAAGGGCCGGCTTTCCGTTACCCGTCTGGTAAGCTTACTCTGCGCAAATCCCGCAAGGATCTTTGGGCTCTATCCTAAAAAAGGGGTGATACAGCCCGGTTCGGATGCCGATATTGTTATCATTGACCCCGACGGGCAGACTGTCCTCGGCAGGGATAATATCCACGGCAATTCGGATTATACCTGCTATGAAGGGTTTAAGCTTGCCGGAAAAACGGAAACCGTTTTTCTGCGGGGCAATGTGATAGTAAAGGACGGACAATTTTTCGGAAAGAAGGGCGACGGAAGATATCTCAGAAGAGGGGTATCATCTCTGTGCAGATAACTACAAGGAAAAGCAGTAACGACGAGGCAAAAGATGAGTAAAAGAATCTCTACAGATACGATCATAAGAAATGAGTTCCTGTACCGTTCCTGGGACACATATTCTCATATGCTGAGGGTAAATGTGATCCTCCGGGAGCCCGTTGATCTGAACCTTCTTACCCGGACGGTTCAGAATGCAAAGGAAAGATATCCCTATTTCTGCAAAAAGGTGCTGCGTAAAAATGATGACTACGAGATCGTATTCAACGAGGCTCCCGCCCCGGTATATGAAGGAAGTAACGGGATCTGTCTCGGAAGCGACGAAGCAAACGGGCACTTTTTTTCGGTATGCTGTAAGGACAGAAGCATATGGTTTGATATGTACCACAGCATGGCAGATATGAAAGGCATGATCCCCTTTGTCAAGACAGTGACTTATCTTTATCTGAAGGAAAAATACAGCATTGCGCTTTCGCCTGAGGGGATCCGCGTGCCGGGTGAGGATATCCCTGTCTGGGAATATGCCGATCCGTATGAAAAGCTTATCATCACCGAGGATATGCTCCCTCTCTCAACGCTGAAGCCTGCAAAAAATTTCTTTCCGGACACACGCTATGCAAAAGGGCCCGGCCGTGTTCACTACTATATCAGGATATCGGAAAGGGATCTCATGCGGGTAACAAAAAACAATGACGGAAGCCCCTCTGTGATCATCCCGTATTTTCTGAAGGAAATGATAAATGAGCTTTTCCCCGACAGAGGAGGGCTTCCTGTTGCATGCGGTGTTTCCCACTCTCTCAGGGATATCTGTATCGGAGAGGAAAACTATCACGATCAGGTTACCATGCTCGCCATCAGATATGACGATCGGATGAATGCCCTGCCGATGGAAACGCAGCTTACCTGCAGCCGCGGGCAGATCATCCTGCAGAGCGATCCGGTAAATATGCTCTATGACATAAAAACAAAGGCTCTGTTTTCCCATAAGCTGGATGCCCTGAAAACAGCCGAGGAACGCAGATCGCTTTACAGGGATTCACCGGAACAGGTTGTGAACAATCCTGAGACCTTTGCCTCAAGCTATATCGGAAAAATAAACTGGGGAAGCATAGAACCCTTTATGGAGGGAGTCTTTCTGTCCTGCAGCGCTCTTGTCGCGCCGCTGATGACCGTATGTGTTCCGTTGAACGGATATTTTAATATATGTTTTGTACAGAGGGATAATACAGACGCATTCGCAGAAACCTTTGTTAAGATTCTTAAGCAGAACGATATCGAAGCCGGGATCGTGGAATCTGAGCCTGAAGAGCTCGGTACAGTCACTTTTCCGGGCCCCTCCCTTTAAAAGACCGGTCAGAGCATTTCCTTCAGATCCCTCGCCAGCGTTTTGATCTGTCTGTTCGCATTCCTGTCTGTGATCACAGCCCCCAGAAATCTGCGCGCCTGCATCAGGTCTCCGGTTTCGTAACACATCGCTGCCATCAGATAATCCAGAGAGGATCTGTCCATGCCCCTTATCGGATATTCTTCGGTCATTCTCGCCTGATCAAAGTACTGAAGGGCATGTTTCAGATACTTCGATTCTTCCGCCTCTGTGGCGGGCTCCGTCTCCTCAAGCCCCCGTTTTATATTCTCAGCGCGCCAGCCCCTGAGCAGCCAGGCCGTGTGCAGAAGGATATTGGCCCTTTCACTGTGTTGGGCATGTTTGACCATTGACCATCTGAAAGCACTCCGGTAGAGCCTGTATGCCTCATCATAGCCTATGACAGCCTCCCCTCTTTGTATGACCTTAGCGCCGGATAGGTCCTGTTTTTGTATCTCAGCCAGTTCATGCTTCAAAAGGCCGGGAAAGTCGGTGTCAAAGGCCGCGTAGGCGCAGCGTGGGCATTCGATGACCCTGTATTTTCGCGGATCGATATTCTTATACCGCACCCTCAGGTCGATATCTGTTCCCGTCCTGGCAGCCTTCCCTGAACGGATCGTCTTTGCCGTAAAATCGTTCTCACATACGGGGCAGCAATATGTCTTATCAAACAGGATCATAGCCTCTTCACTATCCCTGTCTCTTATCACATCCGAACGGGTACTCCCCTGCCTATCCGGGGTAACCGGGCTTCCGGGCAAACCACGCATGACTAAATCTCCTTACTCAGTACTATCGTTACGCCGCTTAAGGCAGCAGCTCATCCCAGACTGTTCTTTACTTCTATCTTATCCAGAACCTGCTTTTTCAGAACAAAATACTTTAACAGAAGCTCATTCATTTTAGCGATCTCTTCACTGCTCTTCCCGGACATATACTCCGAAAAGAATGCTTTCCAGAATCTCATGCAGACCTCTCCCGAGAGCCCGAAGTTTCTGCGGCAGTACCCGGGATCCATTTTTTCGATGCCCACGAGGGACGCAAACACACTCTGCAGATCAAACAGACTGTGTCCTCTTGCGCTGCCTGCCATATCAAAGAGCAGGAGCTCTCCATCCTTAAGCATTACACTGTTTAAGCTGATATCTCCGTGTACGTAATTATTTCTGTCCGGGATCGTTTCGATCAGGGCAGAGAAGGTTTTTGTCCGGGCATCATCTTCAAGCTCCTCAAGCCATCCTCTGTAACGCTCCTTGATGTCCGGAAGCTTATCCTCCGGGATCTCTGCCATGTGCAGCTCCTTCATGAGACCGGCAAACATTACCGCGTACCTTTCCAGAGCATCCGGGTTTACCATCAGTGCATGAGCGAGCGTTTCGTTACCTGACTTTTCATAAACGATGCCGTATCCGTACTCACAACTGACCACATCATAGGGGATAAGCGTCGGAATTCCCGCGACCAGAGCTGTCTGTGAATGATCCCTCTCCTTCTTTATCTCCGACAGAGGGATATTCTTCCCGTAAACCTTGATGACCTCATCCTCCGAAAGAGAAAAAATCTCACCGTTTAAGGCAGAGCCTACCTTTTTGCAGCCCTTCAGACTGATCTTTCGCATGCTTCTCTCAATCTTAAATAACTGGGTAAAGCCCGTTACGGAAAAGATATCAAACAGCTCATCCGAAACATTATATAATCTGACAGGTCTTTTTATCTCTTTTATAAGCCGGAGCATTGCCCTGAGACCTGCGCTTGATATGTAGTCCAGATTTTCCAGATCAAAGGCTATATCCACATCATCATACAGGGATATCTCAGACAGCAGCCATGCTTCAAACTCCTTCGCATTGGTGGAATCGATCTGCCCTGTCGGAAAAAAGGTCAGAACTCCATCGACAAAATCCGTTTTCATATCCGTCCTCCCGTTTAAGTTGTGATCAGAAAGAATCCATAAAACTATTGCGTTACGGTCATAAGTGTCTTTTCCGTTGCCATTCGCGCTCTAAAGGCCGTTAATAGTAAC
>JAEEGL011995434.1_pt1 | contig 22473 bp, 14 predicted proteins | sample 9134231 | NCBI WGS metagenome assembly JAEEGL01 (sample SAMN16246548, study PRJNA631951) | gut metagenome | biome: gut microbiome; feature: rumen; material: fiber-attached | host: Bos | place: Iran: Karaj | collected 2018-10
ATGAACGAGATCTCGGGTGCCATTATCTCCATCACGCTGGTGATGGCCTCGGTGTTTATCCCTGTGTCGTTCTTGGGTGGAACTACGGGTACGTTCTACCGTGAGTTCGGTGTGACGATGGCCGTCTCTATCTTTATCTCGGCTTTGAACGCTCTGACGCTGTCGCCGGCTCTGTGTGCCATCTTCCTGAAGCCGCATGACAAGGACGGCCATGAGAAGAAGATGTCGATGATCGACCGCTTCCATGCTTCGTTTAACACGGCTTACGACAAGATACTGGGTAAATATAAGAAAGGTATAGAGAAAACCGTGCGCAAGCCGGTTATCATCATGCTTGTCGTGGTGCTGGGTATCGCCGTCCTGATTGGCACGGCCTCTGTCACCAGTTCGGGTCTGGTGCCAAGCGAGGATACGGGTACCATTTTCTGTACCATCTCCATGCCGCCGGCCACATCTGTCGCCCGCACGCGTCAGGTCATCAATCAGGTGGACTCCATCCTGGCGGCCGACCCGGCCATCCAGAGCCGCGAGCAGATCCAGGGTTATAACTTCATTGCCGGTTCCGGTTCCGACCAGGCTACCTTCATCATCAAGTTGAAACCTTTCTCTGAACGTCAGAAAGGAATGTGGTGGAAGATTTCCGGCCTCTGGGAGGGTGACGGCATCTATCGCTTCTTCATGAACCCGCTGGACGCCAACATGGTGATTGCCCAGATCTTCATCAAGACGGCACACATCAAGGATGCCTCCATCTTGGCCTTCTCGCCGCCCATGATTCCCGGCTTCTCGGCCAGTGGCGGTGTGTCGCTGGTGATGCAGGACCGCACGGGTGGCAATCTGGACAAGTTCTTCGGCATAGTGAAAGACTATATTGCCGAACTCAACAAGCGGCCTGAGATACAGATGGCACAGACATCCTACAACCCGAACTACCCGCAGTACATGGTGCATGTCGATGTGGCCAAGTGTAAGCAGGCTGGCGTGTCGCCCGCTGTAGTCCTCAGCACGCTGCAGGGCTATTACGGTGGACTGTATGCCTCTAACTTCAATGCCTACGGCAAACTCTACCGTGTGATGATACAGGGTCTGCCCGAGACGCGCATGACGACGGAGTCACTCAACAGCATCTATGTGCGCACACCGGCTGGCATGTCGCCCGTCAAGGAGTTCTGCACGCTGGAGCGTGTCTATGGTCCGTCGAATATCAACCGCTTCAACCTCTTCACCAGCATCAACGTCCAGGTGCAGTTGGCCGACGGCTATTCCTCTGGCGAGGTGCTGAAGGCTTGTCAGGAGGTGGCTTCCACAATGCTTCCCGTCGGCTATACCTACGAGTATTCCGGTCTGTCGCGTGAGGAGGCCAAGGCCACCAACTCCACATGGATTATCTTCGTATTGTGCTTCATGTTCATCTATCTGATCCTGTCGGCACAGTACGAGTCGTATATCCTGCCGTGGGCTGTGTTGCTCTCCGTGCCCTTCGGTCTGGCAGGCTGCTTCGGCTTCACTGCCATGTTCGGCCATGCCAATGACATCTACATGCAAATCTCGCTCATCATGTTGATTGGTCTGTTGGCCAAGAACGCTATCCTTATCGTGCAGTTCGCATTGGAGCGCCGCCAGACGGGTATGGCCATCTCATGGTCGGCCGTGCTGGGTGCCGCCGCCCGTCTGCGTCCTATCCTCATGACTTCGTTGGCCATGGTCATCGGCTTGCTGCCTATGATGTTCGCATCGGGCGTGGGCAAGAACGGTAACCAGACGCTGGGTGCCGCTGCCGTGGGTGGTATGCTCATCGGTACGCTGTGTCAGATCTTTGTGGTGCCTGCCCTGTTTGTGATGTTCCAGAGCCTACAGGAGAAGTTCAGCCCCATCAAGTTCGAGGGCGAGGAGGAGAATCCTGATGTGGCAACGGAGTTGCAGCAGTATGCCAAGCGTCCCGTAGAATATGAACTGCAGAAGTAGACCCACCCCCGACCCCTCCCTGCAAGGAGGGGAGTGGTTACATTTGACATAATATTTATTTAACTAAGCATAAGTAATATGATTATTCATAATATAAAAAGCATTTCAAATTGTGAAGTAAGCATCGCTACATTACTATCTACTCCCCTCCCTCGCAGGGAGGGGCCGGGGGTGGGTCTGTTGGCGTTGTTCTTTTGCTTCCTGCTTTCCAGTTGCGGCCTCTACAACAAGTACGAACGTCCTGACGTGAACACGCAGGGGCTGGTGCGCGATGCTGTCAACGACGGCGACACGCTGCAGGTGAACACCGACGAGAACTTCGGCAACCTGCCGTGGCGCGAGGTCTTCACCGACCCACAACTGCAGGCGCTCATTGAGCAGGCTCTGGAAAACAATACCGACCTGCGCAACGCCGCCCTCAACGTGAAGATGATGGAGACGGCACTCACCTGTGCTAAACTGGCCTTCCTCCCGTCGGTGGCCTTAGCCCCGCAGGGAACCATCAGTCAGGTACAGATGGACGGTGCATCAGTCAGCCGCACATATCAGTTGCCTATTAGTGCCTCGTGGAACCTCGACCTCTTCGGCAACCTGCTTTCGCAGAAACGCTCCGCTCAGATGAAACTGCTGGCCACCAAGGACTATCAGGTGGTGGTGCAGACCAACATCATCTGTGGCGTGGCCAACCTCTACTACACGCTGATGATGCTCGATGAACAACTGGCCATCGTCACCGACATGGAGCAGTTGACCAAAGAGACATGGGACATGATGCAACTGCAGATGCAACTGGGCCGTGCCCGCTCTACCAGTGTGCAGACCGCCGAGGCCAACTACTACAGCGTGCAGGCTAAAGCCCTGGACCTGAAGCGCCAGATACGTGAGATGGAGAACTCGATGTCGCTGCTGCTCAACGAGGCCGGCCATCAGATTCCTCGCGGCAGTTTCTATGACCAGAGCCTGCCCACTAAGTTCTCGGCCGGCGTTGGCATACAGTTGCTCAGCAACCGCGCCGACGTGCATGCGGCTGAGATGTCGTTGGCACAGTGCTTCTATGACACCGAGACGGCCCGCTCGCGCTTCTATCCGAACATCACCGTCACGGGCAATGCCGTGTTTACCAACTCGCTGGGCAGCGCCATCGTCAACCCTGGCAAGTGGATCCTCTCGGCCGTTGGTTCACTGACGCAGCCCATCTTCCAGCACGGACAAATCGTGGCCGGGCTGAAGGTGGCCAAGGCACAGCAGGAACAAGCACTGAACACCTTCCAGAACACCATCCTCAAGGCTGGCAATGAGGTGAGCAACGCCCTCGTGGCCTACAACACCTGCGACGCTAAGAGCCAACTGGACGAGAAACAAGTGAAACTCTACGAGCAGAACGTGGCCGACACCCGTCAACTCTACACCTCTAAAGGCTCCACCTATCTGGAGGTTATCCAGGCCCAAAACGGCCTGCTCAACGCCCGCACCGCCAAGGTCACCGACGACTTCAACAAGATGCAGGCCGTGGTAAACCTCTATCAGGCACTGGGTGGCGGCAGTAAATCGTAAGATATTCTCTGCAGCGCCTCCTATTCACAGGCTGCAGCGTATGGATTTGGTAACTCTAGAACAACTGTCCAACACATATTTTATGATAAAGAAAAGAGGAGCATCGTACAAAGGCATCGGCTTATATGTAGGGACAGACATCCCTGAACTTGACACGGATACGAAACAGAAACCGCGTCGCAGGAAGCATACTATCCTGAAGGTTGCATTGTTTTTGGTATTAGTGGCTGTTACTGCTATTGGTATAGCATGGACTATTTCTTATCTTGCTGATAAACGGGAACAGCAAAGAAAAGAGGATCTTGTCTGGCAGGCAATATACGAACTTATCGTTGTGGAGAGCGACAAGACTGTGAACTATTTGCGGTTACAAGACGTAAAACACGAAGATGGGCATTTGAAACTCGTCTTTCTGGCTCATATTCCCGAAATAATACATACAGTTTGGGTTGACTCTACCATGTTATCCGCGTTCAGCACTATCGTCGCCATTAACCAAGAACCATGGGCAAAAGTGGCCGACTGTCTCAATGAAGCTGAAACAGACATAGAGTTGTTGTATATTGACCGGGGTGATGCTTTTTCTTTGACAATTCATCACAAAAAGCTTTTAGAAATCGTTTCCAACAAGCAAGTGATGGAATCAGCGACAAGCAAGTTTGCAAAGTTAAAATCACTAGAGATTCTTGACTATGCTCGGCAGCATTTCAAGGGCGACCACTATCTTTTTGTAGATAGCACTTCGCTAACTAAGGATTACATCTGCCTGAACTTGTCATTCGATGACAGCAAATATTATCTAGGGGAATCATATCTTGATACTATGCGTGTAAATTCGCATTTCACCGATAAAATTGGCGACTTAGGCAGCATCCTCGACGGCATGCTCTCCATCTGCTCCCGCACTGACCGTGGTTTTGCTTTCGTCTATAGGGGAAAGAAAAAGAATACCGTTCATCGGATAGAATGGAACAGAGACAGGACCCGCCAACTCAGTGAGGAATATCCAGGAATAATATGGCATCATGGGCGTAAGACGAATCAGGTGAAGACAGTGGTGACTAGTAGTAGTAAATAGTCCATTTGCAATTAAAATACAAATATTTCAAGCATTTCAAGAATGAAAAAACTATTTGTAGTTCTTTTGTTTGTCCTTGCACAGACAGATATAAGTGCAAGTCCTGCGGACAGCATAAAGTTTTGGGTGGAAGCACCTGACACTCTTGAGTTTGGCAAGAGGGTAACGGTGACTTACCATCTTCACACGAATGAGTTTCGTGATGTGGAGTGGCCACGGTTTCCGTGTTTTAAGTTGGACACGTATTATTTCCCCGGCTACGAATCATATTCCAACAAGACGAGGTTCCGTGACTTTGAGTGGAAGATGGAGGTTACGCCCATGAAGAGCGGACGGCAAATGTTGCCTTCTATGAGTGTTACGGCAAACGGGACAAAGGTGACTACAGAAGAAAAGGACATCTTTGTAAAAGGACAGGGTGATGCCCGTGACGCGCAGATACTGAAGGTTCTCCAGACATATTGGTCATCAAAAGAAACGGTTTATGAGCCAACATACAGGTCTAAGCCGACCTCCCATGTCTATGACTTTGAAGTGGAGGTGGCTACGAAACGTCTTCAGGAGAAAGGACAGTCGGCAGACAACATTTGGCTGAAACTGGTATCCTCCAATGCCGAACTTGTCGTTTTGTCGGACGACTGGAACGGCTGTTTCGCCATAGTGGCTAAAAGGAAATATGAGAGCATGATGGACGACCTTATTCTTGCCTACAGTACGGAAAGCAGTGTAGAGAATCACACTTCTTTGGTAAATTATTATACGGAAGAGCTAAAATCCCTGTCTGACAATGACGGCCAGAAACAAGAATGGGGGTACACGCCGAAGGATCAGAGAGTAAGTCCCCTGCTTGGCGAAACGCGCTGGGGTCAAGAGGCTCCATTTAATGGCATGATGCCTGACGGCAAGGACAAGAAGCACATCCCTACAGGAGCGGGTGCGGTGGCACTGGCACAGGTAATGTACTATCATCAATACCCTGCGAAGGGAAGGAGTCAGCATTATTATCAGGTATCCAAAGAGGATACCTATGGCATGAACTTTTCCCAGCAAATTTTCGACTGGAAAATGACAAAGGATGAATATGGCGAAGCTGAAACCGACAGTAATGTGGCTCGTATCGTCTCTGCATGTGCCTATGCCTTGGAAACCCAAAGCCCAGCACCGGAAAAAACAAGATGCACGCATATTAGGAATTTCAAGGCGGCATTGGTGAATTTCTTTGGCTATGACAATCGTTGCGCACTTGTAGAGAATGTCCCCACCAACCTCACTGTATCTTTCCTGCAAAGCGAGATAGATGCCCGCCGGCCAGTTGTGTGCGAAGGTATGAACAACTATTTTGTCGCCGATGGCTACGATGGCACTTTTTTCCATCTGAACATGGGCTGGAGAGGTTATTTCAACGGGTATTATCGTGTTGCAATATCATCAGACGATGAGAAGTCCAGTCCGCTCGTAGAGGCCATGCTTGTAGGCATTGAGCCATCAAAAGGCGACTCTCTAAAGAAAGAAGTCACGCTAAATAAGCCAGGGATGCTTTCCGAGATACTGACTGATGAGGAAAAGAATTCCATAACTTACCTTAAGGTTACGGGCAAACTCAATGCCAATGACATGTAGCTCATCAGAGAGATGACTGGAGCCGTTGACGTTACAGACCTTTATATCAGACCTGGCAGACTGTCACACCTAGATCTCGAGGATGCCACATTCGTCACAGACAAGAATATGCCTTACATGCAGAATGACGCTTCTGGATACACCTATACAGAAACATCCTACAGACAATACGGAAGTTACGGAACGCCTTTTGTGACAGGAAGTAAGACCTTCAACATGGGCGACCTAAGTCATGATGAATGGAAAAAGATAAGGAGAGCGCGTGTGTTTAAGGGCAAAGGTTTCGCAGTAAAAGAAAATGATGACTCAAAGCTTGTGGTTGACTTTACGCTCAAAAAAGGCTGTATCCCCCCATATCTGTTTGCCAATTGTGACAATCTTCAGTTCATATTGCTTCCAGACAACACTAAAAGCATAGAAGATGCGGCATTTGCATACTGCAACTCACTAAAATATGTTGTGTTGCCCGCAAATTTGGAAACTGTGACGGAGGGAAGTTTCATGCAGTGCTATAACCTGAGAAAAGTATTTTACCTGTCGAAGTGTCCACAAACGAAGAAAGGCATTCATGGCGTGTTGAAAGTTAGCACAATAGATAGATTAAACGGCATCTGCGATGGAGCCTTTGTGGGAAACAACAGTGCTACTTGCAAAGGATTCCAAAAGTATTAATAGCATCAATTATAAAAAATAAAACAAATGAAATCCAGATTAAAACAAGAATAGTATCCATCAATTGGCTGATTGATTTACATGTTTATAGTTTTTTCTATATTTCTAAATTATTCAAATAAAAATCTATTATTATGTCAGAAATAAGTCCAAAAGCCGAGATAAGCCCCAAGGCACGCATCGGCAACAACTGTAAGATATTCCCGTTCGTGTATATAGAGGACGATGTGGAGATTGGCGACAACTGCATCATCTTCCCCTTCGTCAGCATCCTCAGCGGTACACGCATGGGCAGTCACAACAAGGTGCATCAGGGCAGCGTCATCGGCGCTTTGCCCCAGGACTTCGACTTCCGTGGCGAACGGTCGGAGTGCATCATTGGCAACAACAACATCATCCGCGAGAACGTGGTCATCAACCGTGCTACGCATACCGGTGGTCAGACCGTCATAGGCAACGACAACGTACTGATGGAGGGTGCACATATCAGCCACGACACGAAGATGGCCGACCGCTGCGTCGTCGGCTATGGCACAAAGATTGCTGGCGATTGTGAGATTGAGAACGGCGTCATCTTCTCATCGTCGGTCATCGAGAATGCGAAGACCCGCGTAGGCTCGGGTGCCATGATCCAGGCCGGCACGACCTTCTCGAAGGACGTGCCTCCCTATATCATCTGCACCAAGAAAGCAGAGTTTGGTGGTGTGAACTACACCATGGGACGCACCTACGGCGTCGATGGAAAGGTGCTGAAGCATATTGCCAACGCCTACCGACTGGTGTTCCACGGCCAGACATCACTCTTCGATGCCATCATGCAGATAGAGCAGCAGGTGCCCGACAGCCCAGAGATTCGCAATATCATCACATTCTTGCGCTCTACCAAACTGGGCATCATCTCTAAGATTTAGTAACTGGCAGTACAGGGAATACCCAGTGCAATAACTCGGTCGCGAATGGCATCCAGCCGTTCGCGACTTGCTTTTTGCAATCCTAATGCCGGAGTCTCGCGGTCAATGGTATAGACCATCACCTGTTGGGGCTTGATGGCCTTGACAGCCTCCAGCCACGGCTCAACATACTCGTCGCCAGTGTTGTCTACACTATCCTCGAAACCCTCCGTACCTTCGTCCCCCCGACAGATGCTCCCCTTCATAAACATGGTCTGGATAATGATATGCCCGTTGAACGCCTTCATCCTGTCGATGATGGTCTGTACGTCGTAGTTGCCCGCGGGCCTGTCCACCTTATTTATATATAGGGGGTCTATGGTGTCGAGTTTCAGTATGTTGTTGTCCACGCGTATCAACGCATCATGTACCTCGGGACGGTGGATCATCGTCGAGTTGCTCAGCACGCTGACCTTCGCCTGCGGACAATACTTGTCGCGCAGCGCAATGGTGTCGCCTATAATCTCGGCAAAATGTGGATGGCACGTCGGCTCGCCGTTGCCGGCAAACGTCAGCACGTCGGGCAAGTGGCCCTCGGCCGTCATCTGCTGCAGTTTCTCTTCCAGCCGCCGTGCCACCTCCTCGCGCTTTGGCATCGGCAGTTTGGGACGATGGTCGGCATTGAAGCCACACTCACAATAGATACAGTCGAACGAGCACACCTTGCCGTCGGCTGGCAGCAGGTTGATGCCTAATGAAATGCCCAGCCGCCGGCTGTGTACCGGGCCGAATATGGGCGAAGGATAGATGATTGTTGACATAATGGGTGCAAAAGTACGATAAAAATTTGTAAGTTCCAAATTTTTTGTGTACCTTTGCACCCGCTTTTCGGAAAATCCGATGCATTCGACGACGTAGACCCGTTGTGATTAAGGCGATAAGCGTCAGAAGAATGTTATGGCAACAACTTATTAATCATTACAAACAATTATGTATCTTGATCAAACCAAGAAGCAGGAGATTTTCAACGAGTATGGCAAAGGCGCTACCGATACCGGCAGTGCAGAGAGCCAGATTGCATTGTTCACCTATCGCATCAAGCACCTGACTGAGCACCTGAAGGAGAATCACAAGGATTTTGTTACCGCTCGCTCGCTCACCAAGATGGTAGGTCGTCGTCGCAAACTCCTGAAGTATCTCTACGTCAACGATATCAATCGCTATCGTGCCATCATCAAGGCTCTCGGTCTGCGTAAGTAATCGTTCTTAAAAATAAATTTTGGCCAGAATTTTGAAAATTCTGGCCAAAATTTTTTAAATATTGGCCAAAATTTCGGGCCGCACATGCAGTGTGCGGCCCGAAATCTTTATTGATTAGTATTGCATTCTTGCTTATCTAACCACCATCTTCTTGCCGTTGATGATGAACAGACCCTTCTGGGCGTTCGTCACCTTCTGACCGTTCAGGTTGTAGATAGTACCATTCTGATTAACAGAAGTGTTGACAGTGGCGATGCCAGTGGTAGTATCATCCTTGCCGAAGTACGTCAGTCGGAAGTTATCCCAGATGACCCACTGCGTATTTGTCGAAGCAGTGACACCAATGTATATCATTCCGTCGTCCGATACCTCGAAGTTGATAGGATCGATGGTGTATTCGCCATTGGTGAATGCCTCAGAAGCACTGCTCATGCCGTTAGGTCCACCCTCAGCAAGAACGGGAACGTCGCCATTGATTCCGTTAGCGAAGAACACGGGAGCTGCGGGAGCATCGCCCTCGAACTCATCCTGACGATAGAAGCCCTGTGCAGTCAGCTGGTAGAATCCGGCGGGAGCATCGCTGATGGTCTGCATGATGGTGAACGTCGAGTGGAAGCTCTCAGCGCAGTTGTTCACGTTGTTACCACCACTGAGGTTCTTGTTCGTGCAGTCCTCGCTGACAATCCAAGCCTCGGCGTTACGAGCGTCGTTGCGGTTGAAGTTCTGAGCAACGATGAGACCTGTGGCATCGACGGGAGCATCCTTCGTAGCTACTGACAACTCCTCCAAGAGCTGTGCCCTCACACCGTCCTTCGTGACGATGATGAACTCACGCGGGGTGTCGCTCAGCACGAGGTTGTTGTCCTTGTCGAGGTTGATGTACTTGCCACCATTGGGCTCGAGGATGTAGAATCCGAAGCCCTGGTACTCAAGTGCCCATCCCCATTCGCTGCTGTCCATGTAGAGGTTTTCGCCGAGGAAGTGACTGCCATTGTTGTTCACACGGCTGTCGATGGTCACGGTGCGGCTCTCCGTGTACGGAGTGAGGGTCAGGTCAAGACCAGCCTCGTTGACGATACCGCGTGTGCCCCAGTCGTGGCCGGCGGCCATCTTCAGACCGCTCTCAACGTCGATGATGTAGTAGTCACCGGCGGTGAGGTCGATGTACCAGTTAGCCTTCTTGAAGCCGGCGATGAGAGCCTTCAGGTTGCCGATGACGGCCTCCAGCTCAGAGATGTTAATCATCTTGCTGTCAACAGCCTGTTCAGCGGCATTGACGAAAAATTCCAACGCCTCTTTGCCTTCGGTCTTGGTCTCGTCGGCTAAGAGAGCCTTTGCCTCGGCTATGACGGCTTTCAGCTCTTCCTGATCCTGGGCAAATACCTCCTTGGCGGTGGTGAACCATGTCAGCTGATAGATCTGGATGGTGTGCCAGTTGGTGCTCTTCTCGGTGTCCTTACCCATGCCGAGCTTAATGTTACCATCGGTTACCTCCACGTCGAACTGACGGAAATCGTTCTCAGTGGTTGAGGTAGCGATACGAGCCGAGATATACTCCTTCTCCTCGTTGGCGAAGACGTAGGCCACATCCGTAGCGCCATCCTCCATAGTACACTCGAAGCCGTCACGCTGAGATGTTGAGAAGGCGTTGCCATAGAAGCCCACCTTATACTTACCGTTGGTCAGGCCAGTGATGTCCTGATAAATGATGGTGCCAGTGCGATTACCGTTAGTCTCGTAGCACTCTGCCATCTGAGCGGTGCGTCCGTCGTAGGTGGTGATGGCAGGAGCATACTGCGTAGCGCAGACACCAGCGGCAGAGCCGTCGAACTTCTTCCATCCGTTGGTAGCCACCTTTGCGGTCTCGTCCTTCTCCTGGTCGGCGTTGTCGGCCTTGTACTGGTCAACAGCAGCCTGCAGAGCAGTCTTCTGCTCTTCGGTAGGCTCGGAAATGCCCAGAGCCACGTCGATGGCAGCAAGCAGCTTGCCAACAGCCACGCCATCCTCGTCGGCGAGAGCCTGAGCAGCAGCGATAGCTTCAGCCCACTCAGCGTTAATAGGAATAACGGCAACCTGCTGGATAATCATGCCCTTCTTGACCTGGAACACGAAGTAGCCAGAACCATTCTCAGCGGGAGTGACACTGTTCACCAGAATCTCAGCGCCGGAAGCGATGGTGGTCTCACCACTAACAGCCTCAGCACCGTTGATAGTGGCGGTAGCGCGAGGACCTGTCAGCGTCTCGTCGGAAGAACCGTCACCGATAGCCCAGATAATCTCCTTATCGGTAGCATTCTCAGCATCATAAACGATGATAACCTTGTCGCCAGCCTTCAGACCATCGACTGCCATTTCCTTATTGCTCGGGCACTTCAGACCATCGTTAACGATGCTGCCATTGATGCGGTCTGAACGACGCCATACATGGCACTCCTCAGGCAGCACGCTACCCTCGGCCCACTCGTAGCCCTTGTAGTCCTGACGCTTGCTGTCGGTCCTCTCTGGATTTTCCCAGCCATAGAAGGCCTGGCCGTTAGCGGCTGAGCCGTTCTTGTTGGCAGGATTCTCGCCTGCGATGCCGGCAGCCTCAAAGTCATAGACAATAGCATTCTCGGGGAATGTGATGCGCTTCTCAGGAATTACGTCAATCGCCTTGAAGTCAGAAGGATCAAAGGTAATCGTAATGTCATAGAGGCCTTCGCCACCAACATATTCGGTAGTGATTACCCAGTTATTCTCGGGATACCAAATGTTCTCGCCCGCCATGTTCGTCTGGACGACCTTGAACTCAGGCTGGTTTTCGGCATTAATGGCAATGCGCTTGAACGTCTTCTCGTACAGATTGGTCTCATCGTTATACGTCATCTGGTTGGCCTCATCAATATCCCAGTCGTTCTCAGTACCAGTCAGATTCTTGGTACCGGCAACGGTGTATGTGCTGTTTACGATATCCTCCCAGTAGGCTTTCTCGAGCAGGATCCAAACAGCAGCATCGGCTGTGCCGTCGGCAATCTGCTCAAGCGTATTTGTAGCACTTGCGGCAAGGAAGCCCTCAGCAGTACTGATGGTATAGTATCCGCTCATACCCTCAATAGCGTTAGCAATAGTCCACTGCTTGCCACTGAAGAAGTCAGCACCTTCGATAGTATAGGCATTATTAACCATGTCGAACGTGAAGGTAATAAGAGAACCCTTGGCATCAAGAGCACCTTCAGCATTAATCAAAGTACCCTCGTTTGCATTCATGACATAGTAGGTGCCATCGGGGATGATTCCTTCAGCAACAGCCTTCACGCCTGTGACATCGATATCCTTTGTTGCGGCATTGAAAGTAATAGTGATGGTGTAGACACCCTCGCCACCAAGATAATCGGGAGTGATGACCCAATTGTGGTCGTTACCCTCTTCGCTTGCGGGAATCCAAGCATCTTTGCCATCAATATCGGTAATCACGACCTTAAACGACGGCTGATTCTCTGCGTTGACGGTGATGTTCTCGGCAGTCCAGGTGTACAGGCCACTCTCAGCATTGAGAGTCATGTTGTTGGTCTCCACAACCTGCCAGGCTTCTTCTGTACCAGTAAGATCCGTGGTACCAGCGATGGTGTAGGTAGTATAAGCCTCTGTGTAAGTTTTGAGTGCCACAATGAGGTTGCGTACTGCCAGACCCACGGTCACGATGGTAGCACCCTCTTCACCAAGGGCTTGCTCGACAGCGGCAATGGCGGCCTCCAACTGTTCCATACCAACTGTCTTGCCAGCATCCTTATATCCTGCTGCAGCAAATTTAATCTGCTGGACGAAGCCAGGAGCAGCGGCGAGGAAGTCGGCCTTGAACTTCTCCACGGCAGCTAACAAGGCTGCAAAGCTACCAGCCTCAACAGCGGCCTTCATGGCAGCGACATCGGCGGTGATGGCCTCATTATTTATGATTGCTGCGTAGCCTTCAAGTTTTTCGATGTCAGCCTGCAGGTAAGGCTTACCATTAGTCATCAGTGCCACGATGTCATTCTTAACAGCGGCGATGTCTCCATTGGCGATATCAGACTCAAGTTTTGCAAAGTCTTCTGCCAGAGCCACTGCGGCACCATTTGAGAAGGTTGTCATGTATGCCTTCAGATTCTTCACAACTTCCTGAACAGCAGGTATTGCCGTTTGGGTCAGGTTATACAGGGTGAGTGCCAATCCTACTGTAGACGCTGCATCTCCTTGACTGAGTGCTGCTTCGGCGGCAGAGGTGTCTATGCCAAGAGGCTTGCAGATATCTACAGCCTGTTGCAGTATTCCAACGATATATGGACGAGCAGGCTCAATCATTCCGAACAATGCATCGGCAAGTTCTTGTGCGGTAGCATCTTCATTTTCCAAAGCAGTCTTTGCTGTATTGATGGCATCAGCCAGTGATTCAGCATTCAGGCTCTCAACCATAGGAATAGCCGTTGTCAGAACAAACTGCAAGTAAGTCTTCACGCCAGCCTCGAAGGTAGCAGCAGCAGCTTGTATGCTTTCGATGGTAGCATTCTCGTCGGCAATGGCAGCCTCAGCGGCAGCGATGATTTCTGCCAATCCTGTTGTATTAAAGGCTTTCGCCTTATCGATGGCAGCCTGTAAGGCAGCCTTGGCAGCATCAAGAGGAGTAACAGCGGTGTAGTCGCTTTCTCCCCATCCGGTGATGGTGAAGATGGTCTGGTCAGCAACAGCAGTGAAATCGATGTCACCAGTCTGATTCCACTTGTTAGCCCAGTTCAGACCATAGTTCTCGGTGCTGAATTCTGGGTCAGTGGCGGGCTTCAGGCGAACAAGGATAATCTTAGCGTAAGAGTCAGGAATCTTAGTTCCGTATGCTCCGCTTACCTTAGCGAAGGGGAACCAAGCGTTGTCCTCATCGCTGTTGAATGCGTAGGCAGCGAATGTTGCATCGTTAACATCCCATGGGCCAGGCACCAGGCCAATGGTCTTGCTAGTGGAAACACCTCCGATGGTCATCTCGAATCCGAAGAACCCGAGCTTTGAGCCGGCGCAATAGACCTTGTAGGCCTTGTCGGCGGTAGCATCAAACTCGTAAGTACCGTAGTACTTTGCATCCACTTTGATGCCATTGTAGGCTTCAAGTGCAGTACCGTCCTCCTCAATGTAGAAGGCCTTGTCGGCATTCAGGCACACAGCCACTGAAATAGTGGCATCCACCTTCGGAGTGATGGTGTAGAACGTACCACCTGTTTTGTTGCCGTTGGTGCCATTGCCCTCGGTGAAGGCAGTATAGCCCTCAATGCCGGTGTATTTTTTTGCGGCATTGAAGTCGGCGCCTCCACTCTCACCATAGGTGATGGTCGCTACAACAGCGTCACCGTTTTTTACTTCGACAGTCTGTCCCGAGGTGAAGGTGTCTCCTTCGCTCAGGGCGTACTTGACTGTCTCCGCGTTCGCACCCACTACGCATAGCATTAGTAGTGCGAGTAAAGATAAAATCTTTTTCATACGCTTTTTGTTTTAAGTTAATAATTAGGGTTAGTTAAAAAAAAAAGAAATTATTGTTTGTTTTCAAAATAGTCATCTAGGAATTGATCGGGAGTCTTGATGTTTCCTTCATATCCTTTGAAATGTTTGTCTCTCGTTACTATGACATCCACGTTTTGTGAGTTTGCCGACAGACTCTCATATTTTTCCCACTTATCTGTGTTGTTTCCATTTTGTTTTTTCTGTTTGTTGCGCAGTCAAAGGATCTTTTTCCTGCGTTTTTAGTTTGGTTTTTATTGGGCAAAGATACGCAATAATTTTGATACGACAAAGAAAAATCAGAATTTTTTCTATATTAGCCCTCGTAATACAAAAACTTTTCGTAATTTTGCCGCCACTAAGAAAAGTGAAACAACGATAAAAAGAGATAATATGGAAATAAAGATTAATAGTCTGGAAGACATTAGCGAGGCTGCTCGCCAGTTTGTCAGCACGATAGGCGAGCACCGGGTGTTTGCCTTCTACGGCGGGATGGGTGCCGGTAAGACCACGTTTATCAAGGCGATATGCGAGGCTCTGGGCGTCAATGACGTCATCACCTCGCCCACCTTCGCCATCGTCAACGAATATACCATCGCATCACCTTTCACCTATCACCCTTCACCTCTCACCTCTCACCTCTCCCCTCTCACCTCTAAAGCCATCTACCACTTCGACTTCTACCGCATCAAGAAAGTAGAGGAGGTTTACGACATGGGCTACGAGGATTACTTCTATTCTGGCGCACTATGCTTCATCGAGTGGCCGGAACTGATTGAAGACCTGCTACCCGAGGATGCCGTCAGGGTAGACATCGGCGTGGATGCCAACGGCGGGCGCCTGGTTGCTTACTGAGGTGAAAACGTGGCTTGTGATTTGATTGCATCGTAGTGGAACACGATGGTGTCGGCCCGCGAGACGGTTCCGGCGGTGAAATAGCCCAGGCAGCCGCCCGTGAGGTTGCTGCGGGGATTGGCGCCGCCGCTTTGTCCGGCCCTCAGAGACTGGAAATAATCGAAGGATGGGCGGTCGATAGTCATCAGCAGAAAGGTGATGGTATCGCCCTCATAGAGTATGCGGTCCCAGTTTTCCTCTTCGTCCTCGTTGGCAGCACGCTCCGACATACACATAATGTCGCGATAAAACAGCCCGGGCGGAGTGCCACGGTCGTCGGCCACATTCCATAGGTAGGGCTTCTTATGCTTCCTGTCCTTGAAATGGGGGTGATGGGTGAGATGATCCATGCGATACCAGTAGTAGTTGCGCTCGTCGGGTTCGGGGTCTTGGGCCCACATCTCGTAGACCAAGATACGCTCGTCGAGCATTGAAAACCATAGGAATTCCGTAGATATAATAGGGGCGGCTGCCGGCATGGTGGCCGTCCCTTCGTAATGGTGACCTTCGAAGTCGACAGACAGAAGATAGGTCTCACCGGCCTTGCCCCTGAGCCCAGAGCGGTAACTGTTGGAGTATTCGTTGTAGGGGATGGTGGTGGATGATAGGTGTTGGGTGATGGTGACCACGGCCCCGGGCAGACAAATCCCCCTGACGCTGTCGGTCACGCTTCGGCTCTTGGTGATGAATACCTCTGTGCCCTCGTTAGTCACACGCCCCTCAACCACTACGATAGGTTCAATCTCGTGGTAGTCGAAGTCAATCTCCTTCTTGCAAGAAGCCAGAAGAAAGGTAAAAAGGGGAAAAAGTAAAAAAGTAAAAAACGGGGACTTATTCATTTTCAATCTTCAATATTCAATCTTTAATATTCAATCTTCAGTATTTCAGCGTGAACGATACGGAGGGGATGATGCCGAAGAGCGACGTCTGCTCACAGACGGTGCCTGTAGGACTCTTGTCGTCGTTCTTGAAGCGGATGGTGAAGGGGTTGTAGCGGCAGTAGGCATTGTAGATGCCGAACGACCAGATGCGGGTGGCATGGCGCAGTTTCTTGGTGTAGTTGGCACTGAGGTCCAGTCGGTGGTAGGCCGGGGCACGGTAGCCGTTGCGCTCGTTGTAATAATAGAAGGTGGTGTTGTTGAGGTCGTACTTGGCGCTGGGTGCTGTGAGTGCCTGCCCGGTGTTATAGCGCCATACGCCCGACAGTTCCCATTGGGGCGACAGTTGGTAGATGCCAACGAGAGCAATGTCGTGGCGGCGGTCGTTAGAGGCCGTGTACCAACGGCCGCCGTTGATGCCCTCGATCTTGTTTTCCGACCATGCCAGAGTGTAACTGAGCCAGCCCGTGAGCCGCCCCTTGTTCTTGTGTATGCAGCATTCCAGCCCGTAGGCACGGCCCTTGCCGCCCAGGAGCAGCCGCTCAATCTCTATCTCTGAGTAGAATGCCTTGCCGTCGCGGTAGTCGTACACATGGCGTATGTCCTTGTAGTAGCCCTCTATGGAGCAGTCGTAGTCGCCTGCGGGCGTCATGCCCATCCATCCTATGGCCACCTGGTCGGCCTCCTCTGGCTCTACGATGTTGCTTGTCATGGTGTAGCGGTCGAAGGGCATCGACATCGACATGCCCGAGATGGCATGTATGTCCTGCGATGTGCGGCTATAGCCTACCTTCAGGCTGTGCTGCGGCGTTGGCGACCATTTCATGCTGATGCGCGGCTCCACGTCGGCGTAGGTCTTGACGATGCCCGAGGGGTGGAGCGTTTCTATGATGTTGCCGTCGCGGTCGAGGTGATAATAAGGTGCATTGCCCAGGACTGAGAACGTGCGCAGGCGTAGTCCGGCCGACAGTTGCCAGTGGCGTGCCAGTTGCCAGTCGTCGTTCAGCCAGAGGGCATTGGTCCAGGCATTGCGCTTCTCGCGCTGGTGCAGTAGGTTGATGTCCCATTCGGCCGACTGCAGTTGCAGGTAGGTGGACTCGAGGCCGACATTGATGGAAGAGGGCTGATTGAAAATGGAAAACTGAATATTCTGCTGGTGGCGCAGCGTGGCATGGCGTATGTAGCCTCGCATGGTGTAATAGATATTGAGGATGTCGATGCCCACGTCGCTGGTGAAATCGCTGTAGATGAGTTGCGTGTTGGCATAGTGGCGGTCACTGAAGGTGTGCAGCCAGTTGGCGGTGGCCGAGGTGTTGCCCCATTCCATGCGCATCATGTCCTCCAGTCCCATGTTGTCGCGGCCTCGGAAGAACGAGAGCGACAGCACGTCCTTCAGCGAGAGGCGGAAGTTGAGCCTTACGTTGGCATCATAGAAATGCAGCGTGTTGTTGCGATAGTCCTTGGTGGTCTTGAGAAAGAGGTCGAGGTAAGAACGGCGGCCGGCCACGAGAAACGACGAGCGTCCTTCCTTCAAGGGACCTTCGGCCACCACCTTGGCCGATAGCAGACCGATGGTGCCTCCGTAGTGGTAGTCGCTGAGGCTGCCCGAGCGTGTGTCGATGTCGAACACCGAGGCTGTGCCGCCGCCCAGTTGTGCCGGCACCAGTCCCTTGTAGAGCGAGGCATCCATCAGTGCATCGTCGTTGAACGTAGAGAAGAGCCCCATAAGGTGGCCGGCGTTATATACCGTAGCGCCGTCGAGGAGTATCAGGTTCTGCGCCGCCTTGCCTCCGCGCACCTGATAGCCGCCCGATGCCTCGCTCTCGCTCTTCACGCCCGGCAGCAGTTGTATGCCTTTGATGATGTCCCTCTCGCCAAAGAGTGCCGGCATCTTGGCCAGCGTAGCCACCTCGATTTTCTCCACGCCTATCTGCACCTCGTCCATGCGTTTCTGTGCCGAGCGCGAGGTGACGGTGACCTCCTGCAGGGTGTCACCCGCCACCACGTCGGTGTCGGTCTGTCCCCATGACTTGCCGCTCCATGCCAGGAGCAGCAGGCATAGTCCAGCACACTTGATGTGAACGATGTTAAGTAAGCACTTTTTCATTGCGTTGGTAAATTGCGATGCAAAGGTAAGCAAACTTGATGTAATAACCAAAAAATAGTGGAAAAAGGTTGCTTTTGAGGTTTTTTGGTTCCTTTTCCAAATGTTTTCGCTCTTTTCTTTGGTTGTTTGTCAGAAAATATGTATTTTTGCAAGACATTAAAACTTATTTGATATGAAGAAACTTTTTTTTCTATTATTCATGCTTTGCACCACAATAACCATGAGCGCTACAAAAGCAACGAAAACAACGGTAAGCCGCATTGAACCTACCGACTGGTTCGTGGGGCTGAAGAATCCCAGTGTGCAACTGATGGTCTACGGACAGGGCATCCGCGACGTAAAGGAGGTGACCACCGACTATCCCGGCGTGCGTATCGACAGCCTAGTGCGCCTCGACTCGCCTAACTACCTCTTTATATATATGAACATAAAGGGGGCGCAGCCCGGCACGATGACGCTCAACTTCAAGGGCGAGAAAGGCAAGCCCATCAAGGTGGACTATCAACTGAAGGCCCGCGAGATGAAGGGTGCCGAGCGCAAGGGTTTTGATATTAGCGACGTGCTCTACCTGCTGATGCCCGACCGCTTTGCACAGGGTCCCAACCACAACCCGCAGGTGAAAGGCATGCGCGCCTACAAGGAAGACCGCAATGCACCCTCGCTGCGACACGGCGGCGACCTAGAGGGACTGCGCCAGCATCTGGACTATTTCTGCGACCTTGGCGTTACGGCCCTGTGGTTTACGCCCATCCTCGAGAACGACTCGCCCGACATGATGGACACCTGGAGCACCTACCACGGCTATGCCTGCACCAACTACTACCAGGTAGACCCGCGCTTCGGTTCCAATGCCGACTACCGCCGTCTCATCGACGACTGCCACGCCAAAGGGCTGAAGGTGGTCATGGACATGATCTTCAACCACTGCGGCTTCGAGCATCCGTGGGTGGCCGACATGCCGTCGAACGACTGGTTTAACCTGCACGACTGGCTCAAGGCTTCGGGCGGCACCAGCGACCCTCGCGGCACCGACTTCCTGCAGACCAGTTATAAACTCACGCCCGTGCTCGACCCCTACGCCTCGGAGGTAGACAGGCGCGAGACACAGGACGCCTGGTTTGTTTCGACTATGCCCGACCTGAACCAGCGCAACCCACATCTGATGCGCTACCTCATTCAGAACAGCATCTGGTGGATAGAGACGGCCGGCATCGATGGCATACGCATGGATACCTATCCCTACGCCTTCCGCGAACCGATGGCACAATGGATGAAGGAACTCGACGAGGAATATCCCAACTTCAACACCGTAGGCGAGACGTGGGTCACCGTGCCCGCCTATACCGCTACCTGGCAGAAGGACAGCAAACTGTCGGACCTGAACTCCTATCTGAAGACCGTGATGGACTTCTCGTTCCAGGAGTGCCTCGACTCGGCCAAGCACGAGGAAACCGATGCCTGGTGGCGCGGCATGAACCGCCTGTACAACTCGTTTGTCTACGACTATCTATACCCCAATCCCTCGTCGGTGATGGCCTTCCTCGACAACCACGACACCGAGCGCTTCCTGGGCAACGGTCAGGACTCGCTGGCACTGAAGCAGGGACTGGCACTGCTGCTCACCGTGAACCGCATACCGCAACTCTACTACGGCACGGAGATTATGATGAACGGCACCAAGGAGGTGACCGACGGCTACGTGCGCAAGGACTTCCCCGGCGGCTTCCCCGGCGACACGCGCAGCGCCTTCACCAAGGAGGGGCGCACCAAGGCCGAACAGCAGATGTTCCAGTGGCTGAGCCGACTGCTGCACTGGCGTCAGGGCAACGAGACCATTATCCGCGGCTATATGACGCAGTTCATACCCCATAACGGCATCTATGTCATCGCACGCCGCTGGCACCGCAACACCGTGCTGACCATCCTCAACGGCACCTCGAAGCCCGCCACCATGGATGTGAAGCGTTATGCCGAGGTTATAGGCAAGACCGCCCGCGTAAAGGATATACCGACGGGCCGCTACTACGACCTGTCGAAAGACCTGGAACTGAAACCACGCCAGACGCTGGTGCTGGAATATGTGATGGAGGAGTAGAGGTTTTTATTTATTCTCTTACGGAGGAGCAAAAGTTTATTCCTTCCCCGACCACTTCAGAAGCCGTTTATATTCCTTCTTAGTGAGCCGCATAAACGAGCCATGCTGCGGCCCGGTGACACCCTCGATGTCTACCGGGTCGCTGAAGTTTCGCAGGTTCTTGTCGGCCTTGCAGATGCGGTAGTGCTTGGGGCGGTCGCTATATTGGATATAGGCCACGCGCCAGGTGTCATCGCCAATGAGTTGAAAGGCACTGCTGCCCTCGCATTTCTTCTTGCCCTCAAACGATACGTAGTCGTCTTCTATGGGCTCGCCCCAGCCGCTGGTCAGATGGTCGCTGACAGCCGTGTAGATGCCGGGCTTGCCGCCTTCCTTCTTGATGAGCATGTGATATTTGCCGTCAGCAAGCAGGTTGATGTCGGCATCGATGGTGGCATAGCCCCAGTCGAAGAGCAACTTGGGCTGGGTTAGTTTAGTAAAAGTCTTGTCGGCATACGAGTAGTACATGCGGTCGTACTGTTCCTCGGCACGATTCCACATGGAATAGTAGATCATATAGCCACCCCGGTCGCCATTCTCCCACACATAGTTGGGATCCCAGAAAATCTGCGGCGCCCACACGCGGTTGATGGTGCTCCAGTCCTTATACACGCTCTCGGCCTCGGGATTAGAGAAGATGGTCACGCCCTGGCGGTAGTCGAAGCTAACGCTCTCCCAGTGAATCAGGTCCTTACTGGTAAGCAAGTCTATGCCGTAGTTGTCCCAGTCGTTCTGTTTGTTCAAAGCTTTGGTCATCGCATTGTTCATATCTGTTGTCACCATCACGTAGCCCATGCCGTTCCATGCCCTGCAGATATAAGCATCCCTTTGGCCGCCCTCAATGCGGGCATGCTCCTTAGGATCCATCACGGGGTCGCCTCCCAGGATATCCTCATAGTGATAGCCGTCGCGACTCACAGCAAAAGCCGTCCATTGTCCCTTGTCGCTCATGTGACAATACAAATAACCATAGTTGCCCTTCTGCGGATTCTGAGCCGATGTGGTGAGCACTGCTATCGTCAGCGCCGCCAATGTCATATAAAGCTTTTTCATCATCATGATATTTTTTGATGCTGCAAAAATACGAATAATCCCTGGATTAGCCAAAAAATACCATAAAAAAGAGCCCCCCGTTGTAACTCGACAACGGGGGGCGGATCGTGTTAAGGTTTGATATTATTACTTAATAACGACCTTCTTTCCATTAATGATGTACATGCCCTTCTGAGCCTTGTCCACCTTCTGACCATTCATATTGAATATGATACCGTTCTGACGATCAGCAGCAATGCTGTTAATAGCGTCAACAACAGGAATCTGGTGCTTGTAAACGCCCTCAACCTTAACAGTCTGTGAGTTCCAGAGTGTCAGCAAGGTAATCTGCGGCAGGATGTCGTTAGCAATAGCGCAACCTGCATCCTCAGCAAATACATACTTGTATTCTGTTGCACCAGCAGGAACGTCAACATTGGCTGTTCCGCTCTGAGACCAGAATGCAATCTTGATACCAGCAGGTACTGGCTCTGCGAACTTCACAAGTACGTAGTCACAATCCTTCACGTTTACATCGTACATCTTGAAAATAACGCAAACACCACCATCTGTTGTATACGTATTGTAACCTTCGCCTTCAACGAGAGTAGCGCGAGATGCACCGTCCTGAATGTCCTTACCCTGGCTCTGAGCAATCTCTACGAGATTCTCATCAAGGTTAGCCTTTTTGAATACAGAGATAGCCTGTGACAAAGCTTCCTTAGCAGCAGAGATAGCCTCAACAGTAGTACCATTCTTCAATACGTCCTCAGCAGCTGAGATAGCAGTAGCCAGAGCATCAGCACCATTCTTACCGGTAGTATCGATGGCCTTGGCGTTAAGGTAAGCAGCTCTCAGCTTACCCTTAGCTACACCGAGCTCATCAGGATTCA
>JAEEGL014973116.1_pt1 | contig 22473 bp, 21 predicted proteins | sample 9134231 | NCBI WGS metagenome assembly JAEEGL01 (sample SAMN16246548, study PRJNA631951) | gut metagenome | biome: gut microbiome; feature: rumen; material: fiber-attached | host: Bos | place: Iran: Karaj | collected 2018-10
AGTGTGACGCCGTACATCCCGCAGTTGTGCGGATTGAGGCCATGGAGGCTGTGGCTCCAGAGCTGGTCGCGTCCGCACAGGAACTCGCCCCGGTCGCCGAACGGGGAGTTGGCGAGCAACACGGCCTTGAAGGGTTCCAGCGCGTTGAAGGCGTTAATGGTCGGCACGACGGTGTCCTCGCACACGTCAACCTGTGCCTGCGAGGCGCAGGAGAAGAGGCCGAAGTCGGGATGGTCGTGGAAACGAGGCGCGCCGCCGTACTTCGAATACGACTTCAGGTGGTGGAGGAGCATCCGGTAGCGTCCGTTGCCGATCGGCTCCTGACGGTTCTCGCGCCAGCGCGGATTGATGCCCATGCCGGTCAAGGCGTGTCCGCGCCGGTTGAACGCCTCCTGAAGGGCGGGGTAGTAGGCGAGGAAGCGGGCGCGGACGGTCGTCAGATCCTCGTCCGGGCCGAAAGAAAGCTCGAGGGTGTTGAACGAGCAGTCGAACGACAGTTCATCTCCGCTTTTCGGATCACGGGCGCGGTAGAGCGCCCCCGTGTCGTCGAGCGCCGTGTCGGGGAAGTCGAAGCGCGCCAGGAATTCCTCGGTCGCCGCATGGACGGCGTCGAAGTCGGTCGCCTTTCCGGGCGTGCGGTTCCAGACGGGAAGCTCCAGCTCGACGCCCACCCGCCGTGTGCGCGGGCGGCGCAGCGGCGCGAAGAAGCGCCGGTCAATGGCGGAGGCAAGCTCCTCGATTGTATCTGGTGGCTCGAACATTTCGCCGAAAATTTTATTATAAGATTCGACACGAAAGAAAATACTTAGTTTCTATCGCTCGTGATAGGCAAACTCTATGCCATGGCGAATGATAATTCCGAAACGATTCCATCACCGGCACAGTGTGCCGCAATGCGAAATTAAAGGACCTGGCGTTCGCATTCGGCGTCAAAACATCGCATGATCTCGTTCACGGCGAGAATGACTGAACGGCGGAGATCGTCCGCTCAATCAATTCGTCAAGCGACCATCCAAGCTGTTCGGCACCGCGCCGAATCACGTCGCGCGAACACCCGGCGGCGAACTTCTTGTCCTTGAACTTCTTCTTGACGCTCTTGAGGTTGAGGTCTTTCGCGCTCTTGGAGGGATACATCAGCACGACCGCGCCCAACAGTCCCGTCAGCTCGTCAACCGCGAACAGCACCTTCTCCATCAGGTGTTCCGGCGCAATGTCGTTGACGATGCCGTAGCCATGCGAGGCGACGGCGCGGTTGATGGAGTCCTCAACCCCGAGTTCCTTCAGGAGAGTCCGGCTCTTCGAGCAATGCTCCTGCGGCCATTGCTCGAAGTCAATGTCGTGCAGCAATCCGACAATGCCCCAGTAATCTTCCTCTTCGCCATAGCCCAGTTCACGGGCAAAGCAACGCATGGTCCGCTCTACCGTCTCGGCGTGATGGAGGTGGAATGCGTCCTTGTTGTAGCGCGTGAGAAGCACCCAAGCCTCATCACGCGTCAGGTGCGTTGTCCTTTTCTGTTCTTCCGCCATTGCCGACCTCACTTCCTTTTCAATCCCTTGATGAAACGAGCCGTCCGCCCAAGCGCCTCAAGCAGCGTTGCACGGGGACAGGCCAAGTTTATGCGAAGATACGCCGCGCCTTTCTCCTCGCCGTAGATCGCGCCAGGCGAAAACTTGACCTTCGCCTCGTGCTCGAGGCGGCGGGCAATCTCGGCGGAAGGAACGCCCAGGGGCGTGGCGTCCACCCATGCAAGATACGTCGCCTCCAGCCTCGCGACCTGAAGCGCCGACAGACGGTCGCGAACGAACGACCGCAGCGCCGAGTCGTTGTCGTGGAGATAGGCGCGCAACGCGTCGAGCCACGGCGCGCATTCGTCCCACGCGACTTTCGAGGCGATGAAGCCAAAGGGATTCAGTTCGCCCGTCCGGTTGGCACGTAGGGCATGGCGGATACTCGCCCGCAAGGCGTCATTCGCGCAGATGACGGCCGCGCACTGGAGCCCCGCGAGATTGAACGCCTTGGAGGCAGACCAGAACGTTGCGGCGTTCTGCGCGAAATCGCGGCCAAGCGAGGCGAACGGCACATGACGCGAACCCGGTATCTGCAGGTCGGCGTGTATCTCGTCGCTCGCGACGAACACGCCATGACGGCGGCAGATGTCCCCAACGCGCCGGAGTTCGTCCGCGCGCCAGGCCCGTCCGGCCGGATTGTGCGGATTCGAAAGAACGAGGAGCTTCGCGTCAGCGGCCTTGCGTTCCAGATCCTCAAGGTCAATTTCGTAGGTGAAGTCTCCTTCGGCCCCGTCGGGCACGGGGATGCGGCGCAACCTGTTTTCGACGATCTCGCAATCCTGGGCATGGATGATTGAATAGAAACAGTTGTAGACCGGAGGCTGTATGATGACTTTGTCGCCCGGTTCGCAGATTGCACGGATCGTTGCCGCCAAGGCGGGGATCACGCCTGTCGCGTCGAGGATTGAATCAGGTTCGACCTTCCATCCGTGCCGCCGCACCAGCCAGCGAACGAGACTTTCATGCCACGAGGAAGGGGGCAGGGCATAGCCGAACACGCCCTCGTCCACGCGACGGCGCAAGGCATCGACGATGGCGGGTGCGGCGCGGAAGTCCATGTCCGCAACCCAGAGCGGCAACACGCCGTCCTCGGCTGGCAAATCCCACTTCTCGCAGTCTGTCCCGCGCCGGGCAATGATCGTGTCAAAATCGTAGTTCATGGTACTCTCCCTTCGGCCCGCATATTATCCCGCACAATGGCTCCCGAATGGCAATTACGCCGGAAAGAGGCCCTTGCTGATGTAGCGGTCGCCGCGGTCGGGGAAGAGCGTGACGACGTTGCCGCGGAGCTCGCCGCGGATGGCCTTCAGCGCAGCGGCAAGCGCGCCGCCCGAAGACGAGCCCGCTACGATTCCCTCGCGCCGGGCGAGCTCGCGCGAAGCGGAGAACGCCTCGTCGTCCGTCACCTTAACTACCTCGTCCACGAGCGAGACGTCCATCGTGTCGGGGATGAAGTCGTTTCCGATTCCCTCTATGTTGTAGTCCGCATGCTCGCCGCCGCCCATCGTGGAGCCGACGGGGTCAGCGAGAATTGCGCGGATCTTGGGGTTCCTCTCCTTGAGGTAGCGCACGACGCCGCTGAAGGTTCCGCCCGAGCCAGCACCCGCGACGAACGCATCGATCTGTCCGTCCATGTCGCGCCAGATCTCCGGGCCAGTCGTCTCGTAGTTGGCGCGCGGGTTCGCCGGATTGTGGAACTGCCCGAGGACGACCGCGCCTGGTGTCGAGGCTGCGATTTCGTCCGCCGTCTTCTCGGCGAGAAGCATTCCGCCCGCACGCGGCGTGCGGACGATCTCCGCGCCAAGCGCCTTGAGAAGCGCGACCTTTTCGCCAGAGAACTTGTCAGGCACGACGAACACGACGCGGTAGCCGCGTCCGAGCGCCGCGAACGCGATGCCGATGCCGGTGTTGCCGGCTGTGCCCTCGACGACGGTGCCGCCTTTCTTCAGAACGCCGCGTCTCTCGGCATCCTCGATCATGGCGCGTCCGATGCGGTCCTTCACGCTGCCGCCCGGATTCGCGAGCTCCAGCTTCGCGTAGAGCTTCGCGCCCTCGGGAATGTCGAAGCGGCCGATCCTCACCAGCGGAGTGTTGCCGATGAGCTCCTGATATGATTCGTACCTCATGGCAGTCACGCTTTCGCTATGGCGTTCTCGATGTCGCTCCAGATGTCGTCGGCATCCTCGATGCCGACGGAAAGACGGATGAGCCTGTCCGTGATTCCGACCTTCTCCCGCGTCTCCCTCGGTATGGAGGCGTGGGTCATCGATGCGGGGTGGCAGACGAGCGACTCGACCCCGCCAAGCGACTCGGCGAGCGTGACGAGGCGAAGCGCGCGGAAGAACTCGCGGTGGTCCTTGCCGTCCGCAAGCTCGAACGAGATCATCGCGCCGCCGTTCTTCGCCTGCCTGAACTGGATGTCGTGTCCCGGAAAGTCCTTGAGACCCGGATACCACACACGCGAGACTTCGGGGTGCGCGGCGAGCCTCGCGACCAGCGTCTCGGCGTTGGCGACATGACGGTCCATTCGCACGCCCAGCGTCTTGATGCCGCGCACGAGCAGGAACGAGTCGAACGGACCCAGCACGCCGCCAGTCGCGTTCTGGATGAACGCAAGGCGTTCGGCGATTTCCGCGCGGTTCGTGACCGCGAGCCCCGCGACGACGTCGCTGTGTCCGCCAAGGTACTTCGTGGCGGAGTGGACGACGATGTCCGCGCCGAGCGCAAGCGGCTTCTGGAGATACGGCGTCATGAACGTGTTGTCGACGATCGTGAGGATTCCGCGACGCTTCGCGACAGACGCGGCCGCGGCGAGGTCGGTGACGGTGAGAAGGGGATTCGCCGGCGACTCCACGAGAATCGCCTTCACCTCCGGCGTGATCGCCGCATCGAGCGCGGACGCGTCGTCGGTGTCCGCAAGCGCATAGCCGAGTCCGAACGACTTGAACACCTTGTCGAGGACGCGGAACGTGCCGCCATAGACGTTCTTCGAGATAAGCACCTTGTCGCCAGTTCCGAAGAGCGACAGGACGGCGGTAATCGCCGCCATTCCGGAGCCGAACGCGAAGCCGTGCGTTCCGCCTTCGAGGTCGGCGATCAGCTTTTCGAGTGCTGCGCGCGTCGGGTTGCCGGTGCGGGAGTATTCCCAGCCGTAGGTCTCGCCCAATGCGCGCTGTCGGTAGGTCGAGGTCTGGTAGATCGGCACGTTTACCGCGCCTGTCGCGGCATCGCCGTCGATGCCGCCGTGAATGAGCAGAGTAGATTCCTTCATTTTGAAAATGCCTTTAGGGGGTTCAGTTGAATTGTCGGTTGCGTCACGTCAGCGATGCGACGCTCGACATCGAAACTGAACCGCTTCCGCGGCATTCTGAAGAAATGAAGTCATTGTATGTCCTTTCGCCGAGCATTATACCACGGCGCCCCGCTCCGCCGCCAATAGGAAACGTTTCCGTCAAGGAATAGGCCGAAGCTATAGCCATCGGTCTGAGCATCGTCGCACTTAAACCTATACTCGTCTATGCGTGAGATATAACGGAGTGCATAGAAAGTGAAATGACGAATTTGGGTTTACAATTTGCGTAAAGAAACGGTGCTGGAGCTAACATAATGTGTGAGGCACTGCGCCGAATACGAGCGACTTCATGCGGAATATCGTCGTTTTGCGGCAGGAAGCGGCTTGGAGTGCGGACTTGGCACGGACTGTGCAGAACGGCAGTGACATGGAACGCATACACGACATATACCGTCCGACGGAAGAGCGCAGTCACGACTGGCGCGAAGTCGAACGTTCGCTCACCGACGAAGAGCTCAAGGCTCAGACTTCGCGCTGCATGAACTGCGGCCAGCCATTCTGTCATGCGTACGGCTGTCCGCTGGGCAACCTTGTGCCCGACCAGAACCGCGCAGTGGCGCAGGGCGACTGGAGAAGGGCCTACGATCTGCTTTCGGCGAACTCGGACTTTCCCGAGTTCACGTCGCGGATATGTCCGGCGCTGTGCGAGGCTTCGTGCGTGCATGGTCTGGACGAGGAGGCGGTGATGGTCCGCCAGTCCGAGAAGCGCATAATCGAGACGGCGTTCGAGAGAGGATGGGTCGTGCCTCGTCCGCCGAAACAGGAGAACGGCAAGTCGGTGGCGGTCATCGGCGCGGGCCCTGCCGGACTTTCGGCGGCGGTCACGCTTCGCCGCAGGGGATGGTCCGTTACCGTGTATGAGAAGGAGAAGGGCATCGGCGGCCTTCTTCGCTATGGAATTCCGTATTTCAAGCTCGACAAGGCGCTGATAGACCGCAGGCGCGCGGTTCTGGAGGCCGAGGGAATCAGGTTCGTGACGGGCATAGAGGTAGGGCGCGACATTTCGGCTGAGTGGCTGGCGAAGCGCAACGACGCCGTCGTCGTCGCAATCGGCACGCCGGCTGCGAGAGACCTCAAGATTCCCGGAAGGGAGCTTGCGGGCATACATCTCGCGCTTGAGTATCTTGGCGGACAGAACCGCGCCATTGGAGGCGAGATCGAGGCGAATCCGATCAATGCGCATGGCAAGCGCGTTCTCGTCATCGGCGGCGGAGACACGGGCAGCGACTGCGTAGGAACTGCGACTCGGCAGGGCGCCGCGAGCGTCGAGCAGGTCGAGATCATGCCGAAGCCGCCGGACACGCGCGATTCGTCGACGCCCTGGCCGCTCTGGCCTTACATGCTGCGCACGAGTTCCAGCCACAAGGAAGGCTGCGAAAGGCGCTGGAACATCAACTCTCTGAGGTTTCTGGGCGACGGACGCGTCTCGGGCGTGGAGGTGGAGACGGTCAAGTGGGAGTTTTCGCCGGAGGGCCGTCCGATGAAGTTCAGTGCCGTGCCGGGCACAAAGGAGGTCATCAAGGCGGATCTCGTGCTGCTTGCAATGGGCTTTACGGGAGTTCCGAAGGAGAATCCGATCGTTTCGCAGCTCGCTCTTGCGCAGACGCCTCGCACGGCGCTGGTCTCCGATCCGGCGCACAGCGTATTCTGCGTCGGCGACTGCGCTTCCGGCGCGTCACTTGTGGTTCGCGCCCTCGCCAGCGGCAAGGGCGTTCCTCTGATGTAACAGGCTTCTTTCCCCACAATGCCCTGCACTTACGCAGGGCATTGTTTTACCCTATCGGCTGCGCACAGGATTTCCGATTACGCTTCGACGCCGTGGTTATGGTAGACTAACCGCGAGTGCCAGCTGGAGGAATTCGGCTAGCGAAGTCATCTGAAACTGCAATGCGACAAGGAACGACGATGAGCGACAGACAGGAGTTGAACAGGAATCTCGCCCAGATGCTCAAGGGCGGCGTGATAATGGACGTGACGACGCCCGAGCAGGCCAAGATCGCGGAGGCCGCTGGCGCCTGCGCGGTCATGGCGCTGGAGCGCATTCCGGCTGACATACGCGCGGCCGGCGGCGTCTCGCGAATGAGCGACCCGGCGATGATAAAGGGCATTCAGGCGGCAGTCTCGATTCCCGTGATGGCCAAGTGCCGCATCGGGCACATCGCCGAGGCCAGGATTCTCGAGGCGATAGAGATTGACTACATCGACGAATCGGAGGTGCTTTCGCCTGCCGACGACGTGCGGCACATCGACAAGACGAAGTTCAACGTGCCGTTCGTCTGCGGCGCGCGAGACCTGGGCGAGGCGCTGCGGCGCATCGGCGAAGGCGCGACGATGATACGCACCAAGGGCGAGCCGGGCACCGGCGACGTCGTGCAGGCGGTGCGCCACATGCGCAAGATGCAGTCGGAGATACGCCGGGTCGCGTCGCTTCGCGACGACGAGCTGTACGAGGCCGCCAAGGAGCTCGCCGCTCCGCTCGACCTCGTCAGGTTCGTCCACGACAACGGGCGGCTGCCCGTTGTCAACTTCGCGGCTGGCGGCGTCGCGACGCCCGCCGACGCGGCGCTCATGATGGAGCTTGGCGCGGAGGGCGTGTTCGTCGGCTCCGGCATCTTCAAGTCGGGCGATCCCGCTAAGCGCGCCGCGGCGATTGTGCAGGCCGTGACAAACTGGCAGGACTCCAGGCTCCTTGCGCAGCTCTCCGAGAACCTCGGGCCTGCGATGGTCGGCATAAACGCCGACGAAATCGAGACGATCATGGAGGAGCGCGGCAAGTGAGGGTCGGCGTGCTGGCGGTGCAGGGCGCGTTCGCCGAGATGGAGGCGTACTGGCGCGCGCGGGGAGCGGAGGTCTTCGAGATACGGCAGACCTCCGACCTCGGACGCGGCATGGACATGCTGGCTCTGCCGGGCGGGGAGTCCACTGTGCAGGGCAAGCTGCTGAACGACCTGGGGCTGTTCGCGCCTCTCAAGGAGTCCGTCGCGGGCGGACTCGGAGTGTTCGCGACATGCGCCGGACTCATCCTTCTTGCGGAGAGAATAGACGATCCTGGCGGAAGCGCCGCCACGAGGCCGGAGCAGTGGTTCGGCGTGCTGCCCGTGGCCGTGCGGCGCAATGCGTACGGACGACAGCTCGGCAGCTTCACGACACGCGGCGAATTCGACGGACGGCATGATGTCGAGATGACGTTCATTCGCGCGCCGGCGATAACGGACGTTCTGTCGCCCGAGGTGGAGACGCTTTCCACTTTCGACGGAAGGCCCACGTCGGTGCGATGGCGCGGCATAACCGCTTTCACCTGGCATCCCGAGCTGAACATGCACGGGCCGGGCGTGGTATAATATGCGTCAATGCTGACTACATACATCATCGGATCCCTCGCGCTGATCGTCAAGCCGGGGCCGGACCTAATGTGCACCATAGCGACGGCGCTTTCCGAAGGGAAGGCGCGCGCCGCCACTTTAATGGCAGGGCTTGTCCTCGGCTGCTGGCTGTGGATAGTGCTGCTGGCGGTAGGCGTCGCGGCGTTCTTCGCAAGCCACGGATTCGTTCTGACCGTGGTGCAGGCCGTCGGCGTCGCGTACATCGCATATCTCGCGGTCTGCTCGTTCAAGGACGCGTGGCAGACGTTTCGCTCAGACGCCGCGGGCGCCTTCTGCGGCGCCGAGGGCAGCGGATGGCGGCTTGTCTGGCGCGGAGTCATGATGTCCATGTCCAATCCGCTGACAATCCTCTTCTTCCTGGCGTTTCTGCCGGGCTTCACGCATGCAGACGCGGCGCTTTCGCCGACCGTGCAGACGCTCTTGCTGGGGCTTCTCTTCTGCGCGCTTGTGCCGTTCGTCTATTTTCCGATCATAATGGCGGCGGACTTCTTCCGCGCGCGGCTGATTGGGTCGAAGAAGTCTCTGGCCTGCCTCAAGCTTGTGTCCGCGCTGCTGCTGTCCGCAGTGTCGGTCGTCCTGCTCGTCGGCATGCGGACGGCAATCGCGCCGCGGTAAGGGCAGGACCAGGCCGCAGGAAACGCGGCTTAGTCCAGAATGCCCTTGGAAGGCGGCTCGGAGTCGTCCCACCAGGAGCCCTTCGAGAAGGACGCCTTGGAGATGGGCTTCGTCGTGAGCTGCTTGCCCTTGGCTCCGGCGGAGCGCACTTCGACGACGGGCTTCTTCTCGGGCTTGCCCGTCTCGCGGTTCGTGCGGTCCACGAGGTCGAGGGGACGGTAGAACTGCTGGTGTATCTTCTGTCCCTTGGCGGGCTTGTACTTGACGTACAGGACCTCCCCGCAGCCTTCGGTGAAGAGGATTATCTTCGACTTCGGCTTTTCGGGCGCGAGGCGGTACTCCTTGTTGCGGATCAGGCCGCCGAACGTGAAGCGCTTTATGTAGCTGAAGCCGTAGCCGCCCTCTTCGTAGACGCAGGTGAAGCTGCGCGAGTCACGGTCCTTCTCCTGGTTGTAGCGGATGACGGACAGCAGGTCCTTGTCCACGAAGATCTTGTCCTCGGGCTGCACCTTCTTGAAGCGGCCGTCGCGCCATACGAGAACGAGCTCGTCGAGGGACGAGCACTTGAAGAGCTCGTCGCCGGAGCGGAGCCCGGAGCCGATGTAGCCGTTGTCGCGGTCCCAGCGGATGGTCAGCTCGCTTGCGGTTATCGCGCGCACGTCCACCTGCTTGAAGGCGCCGCTTGCGATCTTCGTGCAGCGAGGGTACTTCTTGCCGTACTCCTTGATGAGGCCCCTGATGTACTTGATGACGAAGGCCTTGAGGTGCACGAGGTTGTCCTTGACCTCGGCCTCCTCCTTCTCGATCGCCTTGATCTCGTCGCGGTTCTTGTCGATGTCGAACTGGGAGATCCTGCGGATGGGTATCTTGAGCAGCCTCTCGACGTCCTCGTTGGTTACGTCGCGCCTGAGTTCCGCGCGGAAGGGCACGAAGCCGGCCTTCACGGTCGAGAGTATGCCCTCCATCGTGCGCTCCTTCTCGATGCGCTTGTAGATGCGCTCCTCGACGAAGATGCGGTCGAGCGTCCTGGCGTGGAAGAGGTCGTCGAGCTCCGCGAGGCGGATCTCCTGCTCGCGCTTGACGAGGGCGACGAGGCTTTCGACGTTGTGCCTGAGTATGTCGGGGACGCTCATCAGCTTCGGGCGGCCTCCGTCGAGGACTATCGGCCTTGACGAGATGGACCTCTCGCAGTTCGTGAAGGCGTAGAGCGCGGTGATCGTCTTCTCCTGGCTGGCGCCGGTCTGAAGCTCGAGCTCGATGCGCACGGAGTCGGAGGTGAGGTCGTTGAGGCGCCGGACGGGCACCTTCTTCTTCTTGATGGCCTCTTCGATCGAGTCGGCGATGGAGTCGGTGGTCTCGCCCCACGGAAGCTGCGTGATGACGAGCTTGTTCTTGTCGAGCGGCTCTATGACTGCCCTGACCTTGACCTTGCCGAGCCCCTCCTGGTACTCCGAGACGTCCATGACGCCGCCGAGCTGGAAGTCGGGGTAGAGCGCGAACGGCTTCTTCTGCAGTATCGCGATCTCGGCCTCGAGCAGCTCTATGAAGTTGTGCGGCAGAATGGCCGTTGCGAGGCCGACCGCGATGCCGTCCGCGCCGAGCATCAGCAGCAGCGGTATCTTAGACGGCAGGTAGACGGGCTCTTCGCGGCGGCCGTCGTAGTTCGGCACGTAGCGAGTAGTCTTCTTGTTGAAGACCTCGTTGCGCGCGAGCTCGGTGAGCCGGCACTCGATGTATCGCGTCGCGGCGTGCGGCATGCCGGTGTAGAGGGAGCCGAAGTTCCCCTGCCCGTCGATGAGATAGCCCTTGCCCTTGCCCCAGAGCTTGTTCGCCAGCACGCACAGCGCGTCGCCGATCGATGCGTCTCCGTGCGGATGGTACTGCATCGCGTGGCCGACGATGTTCGCGACCTTGGTGTAGCGGCCGTCGTCCTTCTCCCAGAGCGAGTGGAGGATGCGGCGCTGGACGGGCTTGAGCCCGTCTTCCACAGCCGGTATCGCGCGCGAACAGATTACGTAGGCGGAATACTGCCTGAAGTTGAAGTCGAAGAGGTCCCGCATCGGCCCTGCGCCGGTGAGGCCCTTGCTTACTGCCAAAGGAACGGGGGCGGCGTCTCCGCCCCCTTCCTGCTTAGCCGCGAACATGCTCAAGTCGTCGAACAGGCTTGGCGGCTGGGATGAGTCTTTTTTGTCTGCCATCAGAAGTTAGAAGTTCCAGGTAACGCCGACGCCGCCCCAGACGAAGTCCTTGTACTTGCCGCAGTCGGCTCCGCTGGCGTCTTCGGCGGAGCTTCGCAGGTCCTTGTCAAGCGTCTGGCAGTAGGCGACCTTTGCGAAAAGGCCGAAGTTGTCGCAGAGCCTGTAGTCCGCGTTCAGGCCGATCTTCATGGTCGCGAGTCCGGAGCCGCAGTGCGAGGTCCACGAGCCTTCGCGGTAGCCGGACTTCGGGAAGCACCAGTTGTAGTTGCCGTTGCGCCAGACGAACTCCACTCCGGGCGTGAGCGTCAGCGCGTCGGTCGCTTCCAAATCCTTCCTGACGCCGAACTGGAGCAGATTGCCCGCTGTCTCGTGGTATTCGTGGACGCAGTTGAGGTAGGGCGTCGCGTACGGGTTCTTCAGCTCGAAGTGGTGTATCCACTCCATCGTCGTGGACGTGTAGTTGTTGTGGCCGCGGTAGGCGTTGTGCGGGCAGTAGTACCAGATGAACGAGCTGCGGTAGTCGAGGCCCCAGGTGCGGTCGTCGTCGAACCAGAAGGTCCTGCCCCAGTGAACGATGAAGTCCTCCTCGTTGAAGAGCCTCTCGTAGTAGTCGTGGCGCCTCTTCGTCAGGTCGGAGTTGATCCAGATGCCGAGGCCGAGGTAGCCGAGGTCGATGTCTCCGACGGATAGGCTGCCGTTGAGTTCCGCATATGTCTGCCACGTGGGCTCCGGGTTTACGAGCGAGCCGTATAGCTCGTAGCCCGAATATATGCCGGAGTAGCCGCAGCCCGACAGAAACTGGGACTCCGCATCCGCCCTGGCGGCCGAGAGAAGCGCCGCCGCCGACAAGGCGGCCATGGCCAGTTTCTTCATGTCAAACCTCCTCCGCCTTCTGCTTCTGCCTGCCGCGAAACCCGACGCGCCTGCGGTGCTCCACGACGACGCTGCGGACGAAGAAGTACGTGATCGGGCTTGTCAGGAGCGCCAGCGCGATGCCGCCGATGAAGAACGAGAGCATGGCGTCCACGCCGAGCTTGCGCACCGCCTCCCACGACCAGTCCATGCCGACCAGGTTCGAGAGCGAGAGCGAGCCGCCGAAGAGCAGCGCGTCCACCGCCCACATCTGCACCGGGTAGATCACGAGTATCGTCATCGGATTGGTCACGAACGTGCCGATCGTGGCGCCGACCTTCGAGACCCTCATCATCAGCGCAAGCGGCACCGAGACCACCAGCTGGAAGCCGAAGGGTATCGCAAAGCCGACGAACACCCCGAGCGCCCAGCCGCCTGCAACCGCCTCCGGAGGAAGAGGGTCTTTCACCATCTTCTCGCGGATCGAGCGGAAGCATTCGACAATGCCCGCCATCGTCAGATCTGATGCACGAAGAGGCCGGACCTGAGCTTGGGCTCGAACCACGTCGACTTGGGGGGCATGATGGCGCCGGCGTCAGCGATCGCCATCATCTCGTCCACGGTAACGGGCTCCATGGCGAACGCCACTGCGTTCTCGCCGGAGTCCACCTTCGCCGCAAGCTCCGCGTCGCCGCGTATGCCGCCCATGAACGAGATGCGGGCGTCAGTGCGCGGGTCGCCAATGCCGAGAACCGGCGCGAGAAGCCTGTCCTGGAGGTACGAGACGTCCAGCGAGCCGACGGCGTCGGCGCCCTTGGGTATCGACCACGAAAGATCGGTCCAGCGCCCGTCCATGTACATGCGGCAGTTGCGGTCGCCGCGCCTGCCGACGGTGAAGTTCTCGGACACGCGGGACATGAACTCGTACGCCGAAAGGCCGTTGAGGTCCTTGACCAGGCGGTTGTAGGCGAGAATCTTGAGCTGGCTCGCGGGGAAGATCACCGCGAGGAACCATCGCGACTCGCCCTCGAAGTTGTGCTCCTTCGCGTAGCGGCTGGCCGCGGCGCTGCGGTGGTGGCCGTCGGCGATGTACGCGACGGGGACGCGCGCGAAGAGCTCCACGAGCTCGTCGCGCGCGCACGAGGAGGCGCCGCCGATCTCCCAGACCGTGTGGCCGATGCCGTCGGGAGCGGTGAAGTCATAGAGCGGCGCCTTGCGGCACGCGTCTTCGACTACGAGGTCGATCGCCTTGTCGTCGCGGTACGTCAGAAACGCCGGGCCCGTGTGCGCCGAGAGAGTCTCGATGTGGCGGGTGCGGTCGTCCTCCTTGTCCTTGCGAGTCTTTTCGTGCTGCTTCAGGACGCCGGAGAGGTAGTCCTGGGTGTCGAAGGTCGCCACGATGCCGGTCTGGCTGTGCGAGCCCATCGTCTGGCGATAGGCGTAGAGCTTCGGCTCCGGATCCTTCACAAGCGTTCCGCCGGCGATGAGCGCGTCAAGCGCCTTGCGCGCCTGGGCGTACGCCTCGGGCGACGAGCAGCCGGTGCCCGCCGGAAGGTCTATCTCGGGACGCGAGACGTGCAGGAAGCTCTTCGGATTGCCCGCCGCGAGCGCCTTCGCCTCCTCGGTGTCGACAACGTCATAAGGAACGGACGCGACCTGGGCCGCGTCCTCGATGTTCGGCCTCACGGCCGCAAATGCACGAATCTTCACTTGTATGCCTCAGAAGCCCACGTTGACGATCGGGAAGAACTGGAGCTCGGCGTCACGAATCACGTTGACGAGGCCGATCTGGTAGCCGTGCATTGTCTCGGCCCTGTTGATGAGGCCGATCTGAAAGCCCTCGCCCTCGCCGATGAGGTTGACCAGGCCGACCTGCATCCCGCGGAAGCTCATCGCCTCGTTCCAGAGGCCGATCTGGAGACCGAGCATGTCGCCGCGGCCGACCGAGTTGTAGCAGCCGATCTGGATGCCGGAGCCGCTGTCGATCACGCGGTTGCGCAGAACGTTGAGCTGGATGCCCTCGAAGTAGTTGGACTTGCCCCAGAGGCCGATGTCGACACCCGTCACGTTCTCCTGCGCGCTGGAGAAGGGGACCGTGATGCGAAGGCCGACGAGGTCGACCGTGCGGGGAATCTCGCTGAGCGCGAAGTAGGCGGGCCATATGGTGCTTTCGTCCTTGCGCTCGGCCTTTACGGCCTGGGAGTCTTCGGACTTGGGGGACTCCTCCTGCGCGACGAGCGGAAGCGCGAGAAGGGACGCGAGGGCGACAGGAAACAGTTTCTTCATGACTGAATGCTCCATTGGATGTACTTGTTTGAGAAGTATATGATTTTCCGCGGCGAAAATCAAGGGGTTACTGTCACTTTTCGGATGACTACTGGCTCCTCGGGCACGTTCTGGTGCGGGCCGGCGAACCCCGTCTTGACCTTGCCGATGGAGTCCACTACGTCCAGGCCGTCGGTGACCTTGCCGAACACGGCGTAGCCGAAGCCCTGCTGCGTCGGCGCCGTGAAGTCGAGGAAGTCGTTGTCCACGAGGTTGATGAAGAACTGGCTCGTCGCCGAGTCCACAACCATCGTCCGGGCCATCGCGATCGTGCCGCGCTTGTTCTTCAGCCCGTTCATGGCCTCGTTGCGTATCGGCGCGCCTGTCGCCTTCTGGTTCATGTCGCGGGTGAATCCGCCGCCCTGGATCATGAATCCGTCGATGACACGGTGGAAGACCGTCCCGTCGTAGAAGCCGTCCTTCGCGTATTTTGCGAAGTTCGCCGTCGTGATCGGCGCCTTCGCTTCGTCAAGTTCGAGGGTTATCGTGCCCATCGACGTCTCTATCGTTGCTTTCATAGTTCCAATTATACCAAAAATGCCTCTGCTCTGCTTTTACAACTCTTCGAACGCCTTGGAGACGCGCAGAAGCTTCGCCTCTTCAAAGCCGCCGCACACGAACTGCACGCCGACCGGCAGATGGCCTTCGGACGTGAACCCGGCCGGCACAGACGAGGCGCATACGCCCGCGAGCGAGGAGGGTATCGTGTACAGGTCGTTGAGATACATCGTCAGCGGGTCCTGGTTCTCGCCGAACCTGAACGCCGGCGTCGGCGCGCAGGGCGCGACAATCGCGTCGCACTTCGCGAACGCCTCGTCGAAGTCGCGCTTGATCAGCGTGCGGACCTTCTGGGCCCTGCCGTAGTACGAGTCGTAGTACCCGGACGAAAGGACGTACGTGCCCATGATGATGCGGCGCTTGACCTCGGGCCCGAAGCCCTCCGCTCGGCTCTTGGTGTAGAGGGAGTAGACGTCCCTCGACGCGGCGCTGCGGTGCCCGTACCTCACGCCGTCGAAGCGCGCCAGGTTCGCGCTCGCCTCCGCCGGCGCGATGATGTAGTATACGGCCATCGCGTATCCGGTGTGAGGCAGCGACACCTCGACGAGCTCCGCGCCGGCCGCCTCGCACTTCGCCACGGCCTCCTCGGTGATGCGGCGCACCTCCGGATCCATGCCCTCTACGCCGAAATACTCCTTGGGCAGCCCGAGCTTCACGCCCTTGAGCGTAGCGCCTGCGATGGCGGCCTCGTAGTCCGGAACGGGATCCCTGGGCGTCGTGCCGTCCATCTCGTCGTGCCCCGCTATCGCCCCGAGCAGGATCGCCGCGTCCTCGACGCTCTTCGTCATTGGCCCCACCTGGTCCAGCGAGCTCGCGAACGCCGTGACGCCGTAGCGGCTGACGCGCCCGTAGCTGGGCTTCACGCCGACGCAGTTGCAGAAGCTCGCGGGCTGGCGTATCGAGCCGCCCGTGTCCGTGCCGAGCGCCGCGATGCACATGTTTCCGCCGACCGCCGCCGCGCTGCCGCCGGAAGAGCCGCCCGGCACGCGCGAGGTGTCGTACGGGTTCCTCGTCACGCCCAGCGCCGAGTTCTCCGTCGACGAGCCCATCGCGAATTCGTCCATGTTCACGCGGCCGCACGGTATGAAGCCCTTCGACTTCATGTTGCGTATGACCGTCGCGTCGTACGGCGAGACGTAGCCCTGGAGAATCTTCGAACCGCAGGTGCACGGCTGGCCGCGCACGTTTATGAGGTCCTTGACCGCGATGGGCACGGCCTTCGGGTTCTCCGCCGCGAGCGCAAGCGCCTGCTCCTCGTCAAAGGTGAGATAGGCGCCGATCTCCGCGTTCTTCTCGCGGAACCGCGCCGCCAGGGACTTCACCAAGTCAGCGGACGTGAACTCGCCCTTTTCGAGCCCGTCGCGCGTTGCCTTTATGCCAAGTTCGTAGAGTTCCATAACAACAGTTCAGCTCTCGGCCCCTTCGACGATCTTCGGCAGCAGGAATTCGTCGCCCACGCGCGCGGGCGCGTTCGCCAGCGCCGTCTCCGCCGGCAGAGACGGTCTGACCACGTCTTCGCGGAACGCGTTCACGAGCTGCCGCCCGTGCATCATCGGCTCGACGCCCTCGACGTCGACCTCCGAAATCTTCTCGACGTAGCGCACGATGTTCTCGAGCTGCGGCTGGAACACCGCCTTCTCCTCGTCCGTGAGCTCCAGGCGCGCCAGCTCGGCGACGTATCCGACGTCTATCTTCATCGCGCACCTCCGGCCTGCGCCGCCCGCCTCGACCAGCAGGGCGACACCCAGTTGCCGTTCGCCCTGAACATCTGCCGCGGCTTGTCGCCGCCGTCGAGCGTGTCGATGAGGAAGAGCGCCTTGTCGCGGCTTGCGGTGAGATGCCGCCCGTTCCGCGACCACGACGGATGCTCCCAGTTCGCGGGCTCCGCGACCACGCGCGCTCCGCCGTCGCCTGTCGCTGGGTCCATCACCGAGATCGTCGAGCCCGCCACGTATGCTATGCGCCCGTCGGGCCCCCAGTCCGGATCGACGTTCTTGCGTCCTCGCGAGGTGAGGCGGCGCTCCTTGCCCGTCGCGACGTCGACGACCCATATCTGCTGGCTGTTGACGCCGCGCACGAACGCGACGTGCGTGCCGTCGGGGCTCCACGTCGGCTGGCCCTCCACGTCGTACGGGGTGTTCGTCAGGCGCGTCCAAGTCCCCTTGGCGATGCTTATCGAGTAGAGCTCGGGATTCCCCTGGAAGGAGAGTATCGCCGCGACCTTCGATCCGTCCGGCGAGACCGCGATGCCCGTGGGAGTCCCCTTGAACGACCACATCACCGAGCGCTGCCCGGTCGCCGCGTCCATCTGCCATATCTGGGTCGTGCCGCCCTTGTCCGAGATGTACATCAGCTTGTCGCCGACGCCCGACCAGCGCTGGAAGATCACCATCTTGCCGTCGCTCGTGAGCTGGCGCACGTCGCCGCCGTCGGGATAGCACTCGCACAGCTCCGCCGGAATCGCCGAGCCCTTCGCCTGCGCGCGCCCGCGGTTCAGGAACAGCACCTTGTCGGACGCGAAGCCCTTCTGCCCTCCGAACGCCTGGCACATCGCGTCGGAGAAGCGCCTCGCGGCCATGCGGGCGCTCTTGTCGTCCGTGAACGCGGCGGACGACGGCAGGGCCTTGCCGCGGCCCTCGGCGCGCAGCGCCCCCGACCCGCCGGTCACCTTGATCGCGCCCTGCCGCCCTACCGCGAACAGCCCCGAAAGCTCGAGGTTCCTGCCGAGGCTCCGGGCGAACGCCTGGTTGTCCACGTTGATTTCGACGGGAATCTTCTGGACGCCCTTGCCCGTGACGTCCACTATCGTCTCCGCCGTTGCGGCGAAAGCCGCGAGAAGCGCGGCAATGAGTGTGTTGGTCGTTTTCATCGTTGTTCCGAAGTCAGGTTGTGTAGTCCGCGTTGATGTGAACGTAGTCGAGCGAGAAGTCGCAGGTGTAGACCGAGGCCTCGCCCTTGCCGAGATGCAGGTCGACGACGACTTCGAAGGCGTCCTTCTTCATCACGGCGGCAAGCTTCGCGAGCTGCCCCTCGTCGGCGACCTCGCCGCGCCTGAACGCCCAGACGCCGTCGTAGAAGACCTCCGCCTTCATGTCCGCCACCTCCGCGCCCGAATAGCCCACCGCCGCGAGCACGCGTCCCCAGTTCGGGTCCATCCCGAACCAGCTCGTCTTCGCAAGCGGCGACTTCGCCACGGCCCTCGCCGCGCGCGCCGCGTCCTTCTCGGTCTTCGCGCCTCTCACGGTCACGGTCACGAACTTCGTCGCGCCCTCGCCGTCAGTCGCCATCTGCCGCGCCAGCGACACGCAGACCGCCTCAAGCGCCGCGCGGAACGCCTCGAAGTCGCGTCCGCCGCGCGAAATGACGGCGTTGCCAGCCTCGCCGGACGCAAGAAGGAACACCGAGTCGTTGGTGGACTCGTCGCCGTCCACTACCAGGCTGTTGAAGCTCTTCGCGATCGCAAGCTTGAGCGCGCGGCGGAGCATCGCCGGCGAAACCGCCGCGTCTGTCGTGATGAAGCCGAGCATGGTCGCCATGTTCGGCTCGATCATGCCGGACCCCTTCGCCATGCCGCCCACAGTGACCTTGCGCCCGCCGATGGAGACCGTCGCGCATGCCTGCTTGGGCCGAGTGTCCGTCGTCATGACGGCCTTCTCCGCGGCGAGGGAGTGCTCCGCAGACCTGCCGAGCGCGGCCTTGGCGGACTTCATTCCCGCGAGAAGCCTGTCCATCGGCAGCCTGCGCCCTATGACGCCCGTCGACGCGACAAGCACGAGCTTCGGGTCGATTCCAAGCTCGCCCGCCGTCACGAGCGCCGAAAGCTTCGCGTCCTTCAGCCCCTCTTCGCCGGTGCACGCGTTCGCGCACCCCGAGTTCGCGAGTATCGCCTGCACCTTGCCGCCGCGGACGACTTCGCGGTCGTACAGGACCGGCGCCGCGGCCACTTTGTTGGTCGTGAAGACTGCCGCAGCCGCGCACGGCGCGTCCGCGACCAGAAGCGCGACGTCGTTGCGCCCCTCGTACTTTATCCCCGCCGGGACTCCAGCGGCTCGGAAGCCTTTTGCGGACGTTACTCCGCCATCAATCAGTCGGATTTCAGACATCCCGCAAATTATACCATAATTCGCATTGGAAGTGGGGGATATGGTGGAGAGGGAAACGGGGAATGGGGAACGGGGAACGGCCGAAGCCCAACGTACCAATCCCGCCGTCCGCTTCGATGATGGCCTTCGGTAGCTCATCGAAGTGCCGGTTGACACTCGGTTTTTCCCTGCCGCCCAAATTTCCAACGTTGGAAATTCCCGTTTCCTACCTAGGGTTTCAGAGCGCTCTTTGGCCATCTTCTCTCTTCTCTGCCTCCTTACTTCTTTCTATTCCCTGTTCCCTCTTCCCTGTTCCCTCCCTCTTTCCTCCATTCCCCGTTCCCCATTTCTTCAAGCATTCCTAGGCCCAATCTCTCTTCGCCATTAGTCTGAAGTGATTTCTTCCTCAGTCTAAAATAAATTTGTCGCTAGTCTAAAATGAATCTCTCCCTAGTCTAAAATGAATTTGTCCCTAGTCTAAAAAGCGAGCCCCGTTAGTCTAAAAAGCACGCTCGTACTGGAAGATGGATGTGCTCTCCCTGTTTCCTCTATCCGAGCCAAAGCCAGAGGGCAAGCTTCTCTGCCCACGCTTAAGAGGTAAAACCTGACGGGAAAAGCCCGATTTTCCAGAACCGCTGGAAAATTGGATTTTCGAGCTGAAATTTCGTTGCATATGTTAGCGAAAAAGTAAGCGCTCCCAATTTTCCCGCCAATTTTCCATTTTTCCAGACTCTTGGCAAAATTGGAATCTTCGGCTAAAGCGCCGTTGTGTATGTTGGAGAAACAGCTAGGTTATCGGGCTTTTTCCTAATTTTCCATTTTTCCTGGAAAATTAATTTTCCAGAACGGCTGGGAAAATTGAATTTTCTAGCCCAAAAATCGGGCGTATATATTGGTGAAAGAACTTGGTTAGTTGACTTTTCTTCTAATTTTCCAATTTTCCAGAGGTGTCCTGGAAAATTAATTTTCCCGTTTTTCAATTTTCCCACGCGCATATATATAATGCGCGGGAATGGGAAAATTGGATGCGGGGAATAATGGCAACGGGGGCCTGTCGAGTTTAAAGCATCAACCACGGAATGCTCGGAAACGCCTTCGGCGACACTGAAAGCGGCTGGGGAAAAGACTTCTTCGGAATTCCCAGCCCCTATAATTCTGACATATTGAATATGGACTCTTGCCAGCGGAACGCCCGAAGGTCTCTTTCGTTGCTGCTTTCAGTGTCCCGCGAATGCGGGCTTCCGTGTATTCCGTGGTACTTTACTCCGGAATGCTTAAGTATGCGGGGACAGTCCCCCTAACATTCATGCCTTTGAAAAGCGGCATCGCGTTGTTGACGAGAACGTCGACGCGCCCGCTCTTCGCAATCACGTCCGCGGCAAATCTTTCGAGGGTGGACTTGTCGGAAAGATCGCCCACGAACCACGGCCCGTCCTTGACGTCGATCACGTGAACCGTCGCGCCCTCGCGCTCGAAGCACTCGGCGCAGCATCTCCCGATCCCCTGCGCCCCACCCGTTATGACAACGACTTTATCTTTAAATGTCATGGTTGACTCTTGTTCATTTCCCAGGAATTATCTCTTCAAGGAGACTCGTCTGAATAGACGATGCGTTTCCCTTTCTCGCGGAGACAACCGTCTTTAAAGAGCCCGTCAATAATGTTGGAGATATCTGCATCGGAAAGAGCCTTGAGAAACATCGCCGCAATATGACTGGCGAGAGTCTTGCGCGTTCGAGGCCGAGGGGCGTTGGGTTTCAACATCCGCTTTTTGACGAAAGATATCTTCTCGGGGAATGGCTTTGAAACAATTCTTAGCTGAATCAGTGCAGGAATTTCCTCTATTTTCGCCACACGGTCGGCAAAAACATGTTCCTGCTTCAAATGGGCAATAAGAGGATCGAACCCCGTATCATTTGAGATTATGTGGAAATAGGCATCTTTGTCCGTCGCGGCAATTCGCCCGACATAGAATGCGATGTGAAAATCGAGCGTATTATGACCAGTGCCTGACATTTCGACATACTGCGCGCGTGGTCCAAGCTGTTGGACTGCCTTGACCATGGAAATTGGCAGTTTGGTCTGATTCTTCCCGACAAACAAGAATACCTTGACCCAATCCTGATCAAGAAGTTCCAAATTGTCAGGCACAACATTCTCCATGTCGATCATGATATAATTAGTTTTCACTCATTGACCCTCCCTTGTGGCTCAGAACCACCCCATTCCTGTTTCTCCTGCTCTTTGTGGCTGAAAACCAACCCCCTCGGTTTCAAGGGGTTAGGATGATTTCACCGATACGACTCGGTGAATATCTTGATGACGTCGTCGTCGGAGAGCGGGATTGGGTCGAAGTCGAAGAGTATGCCGACGGCAGTGCGTGAAAGCCTGGCCATGCCGGGGAATTCGTCCGGCGAGATGCCGTAGTCGCTCATCTTCAGGTTGTCGACGCCGCAGGCCTTCTGCAGGGACGCAAGCGCGTCAAGGAAGTCCTCCGGTTTCGTCGCGTCCTCCTTCCCGAGCAGCCGCGCCATTTCGACGAACTTCTCAGGGCACGCGCCTTTCTCGATGAAGTGGCGGTAGTACGCGAGCGAGATCATGATGAGGCCGGCGCCGTGTGGAAGGTCCTGGTGCTCGCCGGAAAGCGCGTGTTCGAGCGTGTGCTCGCTCGTGCAGCTCGACGTCTCCATCGAGTATCCGCTCAGGGTGTTCGCAAAGGCGACGTCCGTCCTTGCCGCGAGGTTCGATCCGTCGGCTACGGCAACAGGCAGGCTTCTTGCGATGCGCCTCATGGCCTCGCGCTCGACCAGCTCGGACATCTCGTTGCTCGCCTTCGAGATGAATCCCTCGGTGGAATGGAAAAGCGCGTCGAAGCCCTGGTATGCGGTGAACTTCGCGGGAACGGTGACCATTAGGGACGGATCTACCACTGCAAGGACAGGGCAGGGCCCGAAGAAGGCGGACTTCTCGTGCGTTGCGGGGCTCGTGATGACCGATCCGCCGTCCACCTCCGAGCCCGTTCCCGCGCTTGTCGTGATGGCGACGGTCGGAAGGGGAGTCGCATTGAACGGACGATGCTCTCCAGTGCCAGTGCCCATGTAGTCCCAGACGCGTCCGCCCTGCTGCGGAATCATCGCCGCGATGGCCTTGGCGCTGTCCATCACGCTCCCGCCTCCGAGCCCGATGACGAAGTCGACGCCGTGCGCGCGTCCGAACTCGACGCCGGCCTGCACGGTCGGCTCAAGCGGATTGGCCTCTATCTGGTCGAAGAGGACGTGCTCGACGCCTGCGAGCTTCAGCTCTCCCTCCAGGGTCGCGAGGGATCCGTTGAGGCGCGTCGACTTGCCGTTGGAGATTACGACGAGCGCCTTTTTGCCCGGAAGCGCCTCCTTGTGGAGCTCCTTCAGCTTGCCGGCTCCGAAGAGCACCTTCGTCCTGACGTTCCAGGTGTAGGCCATGTTTCCTCCTTGCGTGTTTCAGGTCCATGCGCCGCGGCATCCGTCCGCGCCACGCGGACATTATACCATATTCGCCGCGAAT
>JAEEGL015638425.1_pt1 | contig 22473 bp, 23 predicted proteins | sample 9134231 | NCBI WGS metagenome assembly JAEEGL01 (sample SAMN16246548, study PRJNA631951) | gut metagenome | biome: gut microbiome; feature: rumen; material: fiber-attached | host: Bos | place: Iran: Karaj | collected 2018-10
GCAGAGAGCCGTGAGATCTGTTTTACTTCCGGCGGAAGCGAAAGCGATAATCTCGCAATTAAGGGAACGGCGTATGCATTGCGGTGGAAGGGAAATCACCTGATTACCAGCACGATCGAGCACCCCGCAGTGCTGAATACATGCCGCTGGCTGGAAAAACATGGATTCCGGGTTACGTATCTGCCGGCAGACAGTTTCGGATTAATTGATCCGGAAGCAGTACGGGACGCAATCCGGCCAGAGACAATTCTGGTCAGCATCATGGCGGCAAACAATGAGATCGGCACATTGGAGCCTGTTTCGCAGATCGGAGAGATTTGCAGGGGGAAAGGCATTCTGTTTCATACGGATGCTGTTCAGGCCGTCGGAATGGCAGAGGTGGACGCAGTTAAGATGCATGCCGACCTGATCAGTATCAGCGCACATAAATTCCACGGCCCTAAAGGGGCCGGAGCACTTTATATCCGTAAAGGTACCCGGCTGGATGCACTGATCCACGGCGGAAGCCAGGAGCGCGGATTGCGGGCAGGCACAGAAAACGTTCCAGGAATCGTAGGCCTGGGCAAAGCGATAGAGATTGCCTGCAGTGAACGGGAGGAAAACACAGCGCGCATAGGAAAACTGCAGCATGAATTGCTGAAGCTGATTACAGAGAGGGTTCCGGGCGTGAAACTGAACGGACATCCTGTAAAACGTCTTCCGAACAATTGTCATTTTTCTTTTCCGGGAATTGACAGCGAAGCATTGCTGCTCCGGCTTGATCTGGCAGGGATTGCTGCCTCGGGAGGAAGCGCATGCACGTCAGGCAGCACGGAACCAAGCCATGTTCTGCAGGCTATCGGATTGGAGGAGAAACTGCTGAAGGGCAGTATCCGGCTGACACTGGGACGCGGAACCACGGAAGAAGAGATACAAAAAACCGCGCAGATCCTTCCCGCAATTGTGGAAGATCTGCGCAGCATGCAGGGAATATAACGGTTCAGAGGGCTTGCAGCAGAAACACTTCGGAGGAAAAATCACCGCGAAGGAACACAGTAAATCCTTGCTGCATGAGAGCAGCGCCATTAAAACGGGAGCCGTCCGCCGCTTCATACCAAGCATCCGGAAGAAGGCCGCAGAGGCGTATGCGCAGCGGCGCACAGTTTGGTATGGAAAGCGCCTGGTAGACACACAGCAGGACTGTTTTCCTGTCCGGCGAAACGAATGACCAGGCTGTGTGCTGCCCCTCAAAGGGAGAAAGCAGGCGATGGAAAGTACCGGTGCGTGTCAGGTTGCGGAGGTGTTTTACCCGGGCAACGATTTCCTTCGCTTCAGCAAGTTCATTCACCGAAAGCTTCGAGAGGTCCAGCTCAAAGCCGAAATTGCCCGCAAGCGCGACATCACCCCGCATCTTCAGGCTGGTAATCCGACCCGTCTGGTGGTTCGGAACAGCGCTGACATGTGCACCCATCGCGGAAGCAGGATAAACAAGCGAAGTACCGTACTGGAGCTTCAGGCGCTCGACCGCATCCGTATCGTCGCTCGTCCAGGTCTGCGGCATGTAAAACAGCATGCCGGGATCAAAACGGCCGCCTCCGCCGGAACAGGACTCGAACAGCAGATCCGGATAGGCGGAAGTAATGGTTTCAAGAATATGATACAATCCCAGCATATACCGGTGCTGGGTTTCTTTTTTGCGTTCAGGAGGAAGGGAGACGGAATATGCTTCTGTCATATTCCGGTTCATATCCCACTTCACGTAGTCAATGCGTGCGGATGAAAGAACAGCTGAAATTGCCGAAATAACGTATTCCTGCACTTCCGGACGCGTAAGGTCCAGAATCAGCTGCTGACGGGCCTCTGTGCGGGGACGTCCGTCCACATGCAGGCACCAGTCAGGGTGAGAACGATAAAGATCACTGTCCGGCGAGATCATTTCCGGCTCAAACCAAAGACCGAAAAGCAGTCCCATATCATGAATTTTGGCAGAAAGGCCGGAAAGGCCGGCGGGCAGCTTCGAAAGATTCACCGTCCAGTCTCCGAGGGAGCAGTTATCTGAATTCCGCTTTCCAAACCAGCCGTCATCGAGAACAAAGAGTTCGACGCCGATTTCTGCCGCATTTTCAGCAATGGAGAGGAGACGCTGTTCGTCAAAATCAAAATAGGTGCCTTCCCAGTTGTTGATCAGTACAGGACGTGAACGGTCACGCCAGCATCCCCTGGCAAGCCTTTCCCTGTACAATGCGTGATAAAGCTGAGACATCCCGTTAAAGCCGGAACCGCTGAATACAAGTACGGCTTCCGGGGAAACCAGTGTTTCACCGGGCTCGAGACGCCATGAGAAGACATCCGGATTCATGCCTGCCGACAGCCGCAAATGGCCGAAATTGTCTGCCCGGCAAAGGATCTCAAAACTACCGCTGTATACGAAACTTACACTCCAGACACATCCGGAGTGTTCATCCGTATTGTGTTCACAAAGCGCTAGAAAAGGGTTGCTCTCATGGCCTGATGCCCCGCGGGCGGAAGAAATCCGGAGCTCACCGGGAGCAACGGGTGTCCGGACGATATTCCTTTCCCTTGCCCAGGCACCGTGAAGATGTACGGCATCCAGATCGTTCCGCCAGAAAGGGACAGAGGCAGACATGAGCGACGTTACTGTCAAAGCAGAAGTGCCGCCGTTTTTCAGAATCAGGCTCCGGGTTATGGCTCCGCTGCTTTCAAAAACGGAATACTGAGCAGTAACCATCAGGCCGGTTGCCTTGTCACAAAGAAGGAAAGAAAGTGTCTGTGCTTCGCTGCTTTTTTCTGTGTAGGTGGCAGGAAGCCCGGGCAAGGGCGGCTTTCCGGCGGATATCTCACTGGAAATGACCTGCAGATCTGTTACTTCACTGCCGTCTGCGCCGCGGATACCGACGGCAGGCGTTCCGTACCACCCGGATCCGCAGACAGGAAGTTCGTGCGGCAGGATGCTGACAGGCAGGTCAAATGAAGCAAATGAACTGTAATCACGGGGATCCCAACGAAGCGCGTCAGCAGCGAGTCTCTTGCCCCAGTAAAGGTGAAGCAGTCGATCCTGTTTATCACGGTGCAAAACGTAACTGGTACTGCCTCCGCTGAGCGTCCAGGTACATGCCGAAGCATTAAACTCTATGGACATGGAAAACCTCCTGAAAAGACCGTTCTTCAGTTCCAATTATAGATGAAGAAAGGATGGAAAATCAATGCTTTCTCTTGTCATTGCGAATACAAACCGATATAATAAAAATGGTTGATTATGCCCGGAAAGGAGGAGAAAGGATGTATTGCCGGGTGATCGTGGACATCGTTCATGAGAATGTGGCAAAGCCCTTTACCTATCTTATTCCGGAGCATATGCAACTGATACCCGGGCAGCGTGTGGCTGTACCTTTCGGTTCCCGTGAAAAGGAAGGCATTGTGATTGAAACAATGCCGGAAAGTGATGTGCCTGCGGAAAAGGTAAAAGCCATCCTGCGGCAGCTCGAGGATTATGCCGCTGTTCCGCCTGAACTGCTGGCGCTGGCGGGTGAGATGGCCGGGAAAGCACATTGCCCGCTGGCGGAAACACTGCGGCTGATGCTGCCCGCTCAGATGCGCGGAGGCAGGATTCGGGTAAAGACTGTACGCACCGCACGGCTTGCTGTAACCGCGGATGAAGCAGAAAAGGCAGCTGCCGCGGACAGGCGGGGCGGAAAAAGATCGCAGCTGATCAGATTGCTGCTTTCCGGTGAAGAAAAGACTGTCCGTGAGCTTTCAGACACTGTGAGAGATCCCGCAGACGCATTAAAAAAACTTGCCAGGGACGGGATCGTTATCCTATCGGAACAGGAATCACTCAGGACACCGCATGACGCATACACCGAGGTGCGGGATCCGGGATATGATCTGACCGAAGGACAGCAGGAAGCGCTGGATGAGATTCTGCCGCGCCTCCGGGAGAAAGGCGGAAGATTTCTGCTTCACGGTGTTACCGGCAGCGGAAAGACGGAAGTCTTTATGAAGGCTGTCCGGGAGACGCTTGCTATTGGAAAATGCGCGATTATCCTTGTCCCGGAGATTGCGCTTACACCTCAGATGGTATCCTGGTTCAGAGGCAGATTCGGCGCTGTCGCCGCGGTAATTCATTCCAGGCTGAGCGCCGGAGAACGCTATGATGAATGGCGCAGAATCCGCCGCGGAGAAGCAAGGGTTGTCATTGGTGCGCGGAGCGCAGTTTTTTCACCGGTTGAAAAACTCGGATTGATTGTTGTGGATGAGGAACACGAGAGTACTTATCTCAATGACCGGCGCCCACAGTATGATACCCGCGATATTGCGGAAAGCCGATGTAACCGCGAAAGTGCAACGCTGATCCTGGCAAGCGCGACACCCAGCATCCTCAGCTTTGCACGTGCCAGGCGGGGAGATTATATACTGCTGGAGATGCCGTACCGCGTTAATGACAGGCCGCTGCCGGAAGTTGAGATCGCGGATATGCGCGAGGAACTTGAGAAAGGAAACAGAACTGTTCTCAGCGGAGCGCTCCGCAGAGCGCTGAAGGAATGCACTGAAAAAGGAGAACAGGCGATCCTTCTGATGAACAGAAGAGGGTATAACTCTTTCGTATCCTGCAGAAGCTGCGGATATGTCGTGAAATGCCCCAACTGTGACATCAGCATGACATACCATATCGGCGATGCGAACGGAAAACTCCGCTGCCACTATTGCGGCACTGAGCAACGGCCTCCGGTTATCTGCCCTGTATGCGGCGGACATTATATCCGATACTTCGGAGCAGGAACGCAAAAGGTCGAGGAGGAAGTGCACAGGCTGCTTCCCGATGTTCCGACAGTTCGCATGGATTACGATACCACCGGGACCAAGGATGGCCACGGGAAGATCCTGGAGGAGTTTCGGAGCGGCCGTGCCAGAGTACTGATCGGCACGCAAATGATTGCAAAGGGGCTTGATTTTCCTCAGGTGACGCTGGTCGGCGTCGTCGCAGCAGACATGGCGCTGAATCTTCCGGACTACAGAAGCCGGGAACGTGCATTCCAGCTGCTGACGCAGGTTGCAGGACGTGCAGGGCGCGGACAGCAAAGCGGACGGGTGATTATTCAGACATACCGGCCGAATGACCCGGTTATCGGATTTGCGGCAAAACAGGATTACAGAGCTTTCTTCGAAAGCGAATTCCGCCGCAGAAGAAACGGGCTGTATCCTCCCTTTACCGTTCTCGCCAGGCTGCTTGCTGAAAGCGCTGATGAAGGAAAAGCAGTCAGAGCGGCTGAAACACTCCGTAACCGGACCGATGAACTGCTGCAAAGTCATCCGGAATGGCAGCGGAAGGTGCTGACGATACTGAGCGATGTTCCTTCTGTCAGATTCCTGAAAGGGAAATACAGGAGGCATATCCTGATAAAAGCGCTTGTCAGCACGGAAACGGACGCTTTCTTCGGGACGCTGACAGCGCTTGCATCCGAAGATGCGGATGATACGGAAATCTGGTTTGAGATAAACCCCAATACCATGATGTAAGATATACAGATCAAAGGAGAACCGAAGGAATGGGTACCAGGAATATTGTTACAATCGGGGATGACACGCTGCGGAAGATCTGCAGGAAACAGGAAAAGTTCGACCATCGGCTTGCTGTTCTTCTGAAAGATATGGCGGATACCATGTACAAGGCGGAAGGCGTAGGACTTGCAGCTCCGCAGGTCGGAATTCTGCGCCGTGTTGCGGTCGTTGACGTTTCGGAAGACCATAAAGGCCTTGTTGAGCTCATCAATCCGGTTATTGTTGAAAGGGAAGGGACCCAGACAGGCCGCGAAGGTTGCCTGAGCGTTCCGGGACGCCAGGGTGTTGTGACACGCCCAATGAAGGTAAAGGTGCAGTATCAGAACAGGAAAGGCGAATGGATGGAACTGGAAACGGAAGGCTTTGAAGCACGCGCTGTCTGCCATGAAATCGATCATCTGGACGGCAGGCTGTATGTCGACGTGATGGACAGGGAGCTTACCGAGGAAGAGATTGAGGGTCATATTCCGGAGGATGACGTACAGTGAGAATCGTATTTATGGGAACACCGGCATTCGCTGTGCCCGCTTTCAGGATGCTGCTGGAATACCCGGGCGCTGAAGTTGTCGGCGTGTTTACACAGCCGGACCGCCCGAAAGGGCGGGGCAACAAGGTCGTTCCGGGACCGGTTAAAACTGCAGCGCTGGAAGCAGGCATACCGGTTTTTCAGCCGGAGAGGATCCGGAAAACAGGCGTTGAAACACTGCGGGGGCTGCAGCCGGACCTGTGCGTGACGGCGGCTTTCGGGCAGATCCTCAGCCGTGAAATACTGGATATTCCGCCGCTCGGAAATATCAATGTTCACGCCTCCCTGCTGCCAAAACACAGGGGTTCCGCTCCAATTGCCCATGCTATCATCTCCGGTGACAAAATAACCGGTATAACGACCATGATGATGGATGAAGGTATTGATACCGGTGATATGCTGCTGCAGGACGTGACAGAAATCGGTGAAAACGAGACATGCGCGGAACTGACAGAACGCCTTAGCCGGATTGGTGCCGGCACCCTGCGCAGAACACTCGACATGCTGACAGCCGGAACGCTGAGGCGGATTCCCCAGGACCACGAAAGAATGACATACGATCCGATGCTCCGCAAGGATATGGGAGTTACTGATTTTTCAGGAAGCGCAGAAGAAGAACGCGGAAAGATCAACGGACTGAATCCGTGGCCGTGCATCAGCATTTCATGCGGCGGAGAAGGACAGCTGAAACTGCTGCGGGCAGCTGTAACGTCAGGGACGGGGAATCCCGGCGATGTGCTGGAAGCCGACCCAAAGGGCGGATTGGTAATAGCCTGCGGAACAGGCGCAGTCAGAATCCTTGAGTTGCAGGCCCCCGGCGGAAAACGCATGAAAGCGGAGGATTACCTTCGCGGACATGCTGTTTCTCTGATCGGAAAACCGACAAGCGACAGGCGGCAGGAAAGGCAATCAGATGAGTGAAATAGAAAAGAAACCGGTCCGGAAGGACGAACAATTCAGGAAAGAACACCCGGCCGGGAAAAACCGTCCGGCCCGCATGGATTCCGCACACCGGACTCATACCGGAACCGGAAAGGACAGTTATCAAAAGCAGAAAACATCGCAGAAGGCTGTGAAACCTGCTGAGATACCCGGCATGCCGGCCAGACGGATTGCGCTGAAAGTGATCAGGGCAGCCACGGAACAAGGCGCGTATGCATCGCTCAGCCTGGATAAAGCGCTGGAAGACTGCGGTCTGATTGCTGCAGACAGGCGTCTTGCTTCGAGACTCGCGTACGATACGCTCGACCATATGATTTATCTGGATCACGTACTCGCCCAGGTGATGGCACGGGAAGATACAGATATCAGGCTGCGGAATATCCTGCGCCTTGGCGCATGCCAGATCCTGCTTGAGGATCGGATTCCGGATAACGCAGCAACGGACACGAGCGTGAGGCTGTGCACTGAAACCGGCCTGGAAGGCCTAAAAGGCGTTTGCAACGGTATCCTGCGAAATCTGATCCGCAGGAAGGATGAACTGGTCTTCCCGGATCCGGAAAAAGAAGCGGATAAAGCTGAAGCCATTCGGTACAGCCTGCCGGAATGGCTGTGGAAAAAGCTGAAGAATGCTTACGGAACGGTGACCGCGGCGGCGATTGTTACACACAGGGAAGCCGCTGAGAGCTGGACAGTACGGCCAAATCTTACAAAGGTCACAGACGAAGAATTTGAGAAGATCCTCGAAAAGAAAATCTGGGAAAAGGAAAAGACAGATCTTCCGCACGCCTGGAAAATACGCGGAGCGATGAATATCGGAAAGGACGCAGATTTTCTGAACGGTTCCTTTTCGATTATGACACCGGGAAGCATGATGGCCTGTCTGGCTATGGATGTAAAACGGGGAAAGCAGATTCTTGACTGCTGTGCGGCCCCGGGGGGAAAAACATGCTACCTGGCAGAGCTGATGTCCGGCACCGGGCGCGTCCAGGCATGGGATATCCACGAGCACCGAACCGCATTGATTGAGGCGCAGGTGAATCGGCTGGGACTCGAGAATGTCCGGCCGATGATCAGGGACGCGGGGAAAAAGCGTGAAGATCTTGTGATGGCAATGGATGGCGTCCTGCTGGACGCTCCGTGCACAGGAACAGGAATGATTGCGGAGAAACCCGACATTAAACTGCGGATTACGGAGGAAAGCCTGCAGGAACTGACAGTGTTGCAGTCCGGACTGTTGGATACAGTGGCTGAGTATGTTAAACCCGGAGGCACGCTGGTATATTCCACATGCTCAGTATTGCCCGAAGAGAATGAGCTGCAGGTTGAGTCTTTTCTGCACAGGCATCCTGAATTCGAGGCCTGTGCTTTGCCGGATACAATTCCGGAAAAATACAGGAAGCACAGGAAGACAGGTCTGCAGCTGCTTCCGTCACAGGATGGCGTGGAAGGCTTTTATCTTTGCAGGATGAAGCGGAAAACAGATTAACAGGGAGTCGGGAATTTGAACAGAACAGAGCTGACCGGCATGACCCGGGACGAACTTATTGCATGGGTTCAGGAACAGAAGCTGCCAGCATTTCGCGGGAAACAGATTTTTGAATGGATCCACCGTGGAGCAGATTTCGGAGACATGACAAATCTGCCGAAAGAACTGCGTGATGGATTGAAGGAAAAAGCAGTTGCGCAGCCTGTGAAAATCCGTCTTGTCCGGAAGAGCATGCTGGACGGCACGATCAAATTTCTGTATGAGCTGGCGGACGATAACTGTGTGGAAGGCGTACTGATGCGGTATAAATACGGTATAAGCTTATGCATTTCCACACAGGTCGGATGCAGGATGGGCTGCAGGTTCTGTGCTTCCACGCTGGAAGGCCGCGTTCGCGATCTGACAGCCGGAGAGATGCTCGGAGAGATCCTGACCGCAAACAGATTCCTTGAGCATGAAGGAAAGCAGGAGAAGGTCAGTCATGTTGTACTGATGGGAAGCGGGGAACCGCTTGATAATTACGGACAGGTGATTCGATTCCTCCGTCTCCTGCGGGAGGAGAACGGTATCCGTATCGGCTTGCGGAATGTGTCTCTGTCCACATGCGGTATTGTGCCGCGTATGTACGACCTCGCGAAAGAGAATCTGCCGGTTACGCTGAGCGTATCTCTTCACGCACCGAACGATGTAATCCGAAAGAAGCTAATGCCGGTGGCAAACACCTGGTCTATCCATGAAATCCTGGAAGCATGCCGATACTATATCCGGGAAACAGGACGGCGCGTGATCTTCGAATACGCATTGACCGAAGGGCTGAATGCTGGAAAAGCAGAAGCTGAGGAACTCACAGAGATCCTACGCGGCATGCAATGCCATGTGAATCTGATTCCGCTGAATACGGTGAAAGAGCGTGAGCTGAGCGGTGTAAGCGAAGAGAATGTACGTTTTTTCATGAAAATTCTTGAGGAAAGGCATATTTCCGTAACCAGACGCAGGGAGATGGGCGACGATATTGAAGGCGCCTGCGGACAACTCCGTCGGAAGACGATCAATACTTCAAGGAGCGAGCAACATGCGAAAATTTAACCTGAAGGACAATGCCGCCAGGAGAATGATGGATCCTGATAAAGTAAGTGAAAACACCGTTCAGGAAACAGCGGGCGGCGAAAGCCCTGTTAAGGGATTCCGGATTGAAAGCCGGACAGATGTCGGACGTGTTCGCAAAAGCAATCAGGATGCGGTCATTCTCGGCGGCGGCATTGCAGGTGTTGCCGATGGAATGGGCGGCCACAACGGCGGAGAGATCGCATCCGGAGAGACGAGGGACGGTCTGCTTCGGGAAATGCGGGGGAAAAAGCCGGACCGGCAGCTGATGGAAGCGATCGTTAAGAAGATCAACCTGGAAGTCTGGGAGCGGCAGGAAAAAGATGCTTCTCTGACCGGCATGGGTACCACGCTGACCCTGCTGTGGCCGTCGGAGAATGACATTCTGATTGCACAGATCGGCGACAGCCGGGCTTATTTGCTCCGCGATGATGAACTTCGCCAGGTTACGGAGGACCATTCACTGGTCGGAGATATGGTTCGCAAGGGAGTGCTGACTGAAGAACAGGCAGCATGCCATCCTATGCGGAATTACATCACCCGGGCTGTCGGCACGGATGATTCGATTGAGGTTGATATATTCTGTGAAAAACGAAGAGCAGGCGACCGCTGGCTGGTTTGCTCTGACGGACTGTACGGACAGATGAGCAGGAATGTGCTTCAAGAGCTGGTTTCATTGGAAAATCCGGAAGAAGCAGCTGATCGGCTGATGCAGACAGCGCTGGACAACGGCGGAAAAGATAATATTTCTCTGATCCTTATGACAGATGAAACAGGAGCAGCCTCTCCCGGTGATAACGTACATGATGAGCCTGTCCGCAACAGCAGGGAGGCAGAAACATGACAGAAAAGATCCTTGCCAATCGCTACCGCCTGACTGAACAGATCGGTATGGGCGGCATGGCGATCGTGTACAAGGCTGTAGACCTTCGTACAGGGCATAATGTCGCCGTTAAGGTTCTTCGCCCTGAATACAACGAAGACCGGGAGTTTATCGGCCGTTTCCAGCGGGAGGCTGAGGCAGCCAGCAAAATGACGCATCATAATATTGTCAACCTGCTGGATGTCGGAATGGACGGGGAAAACCGGTATCTTGTCATGGAGTACGTCCAGGGCAAGACGCTCAAGGCGGTTATACAGGAGCGCGGAAAACTGAATGCACCGCTGGCGTGTCAGATCGCAATCCGCATTCTCAGCGCTCTGGAGCACGCACACAGGAATGGAATCGTACACAGGGACATCAAACCGCAAAATATCCTGGTTCATGAAGACGGACATATCAAGGTTGCCGACTTCGGTATTGCGCGCATTGCGGACAGTGCCACGCTGACACGCGGGGACAATGTAATGGGCTCCGTTCATTACTTCTCTCCGGAACAGGCGCGCGGCGAAGGTGCTACTGCCGCAAGCGATATATATTCCACCGGTGTCGTACTGTACGAAATGCTTACGGGGAGAGTGCCGTTCGACGGAGATAATCCGGTGGCTGTGGCTATGCAGCATCTGCACGCAGCGCCTGTGCCAATCCAGAACTTCGCACCGGATGTTCCGCCGGCGGTGATTCGCGTGTGCATGAAAGCAATGGAGAAGAATCCTGCAATGCGCTACCAGAGCGCACGGGATATGGCGGCAGATCTGCGCGCCGCTCTGGATGAACGCGGAGAAAAGTCAGTTTATCCTGAGAATGAGTTTGCCGTACGTCAGCCGAAGCCGCAAGTCACAGCGGAAAAAGTATTTAATACAGGGTCCAGACAGAAAATTCAGATTCCGGACAGAAAAGCAATACGGATTATCCTGGATACCGTTATTGCGCTGGCCGTGATCGCCGGCCTGTTTTTCGGCGGTAAAGCCATATACGAACAGACAATCTTCACAGTAAAGGTTCCCGATGTAATGGGAATGAACATCGAAGAAGCGGTTACTGTCCTGAAACAATCCGGTCTGAAAGAGACCCATAAGGCAATGCCGAATGACGAAGTGGACCGGAATCTTGTGTATGTTCAAAACCCGGCAGCAGAGACAACAGCGCGCAAAGGCGATGCCGTGATCCTTGTGATTTCAAGCGGCCCTGTTCCTTTTGAGATGCCTGATGTGACAGGAAAAACAGCAGATGAAGCGACAAGCCTGCTGAATGCGAAAAAGATGACGATTACGCGCGACAGGGCGGCCAGCTCGGAAGTGCCGAAAGGAAGCGTCATGAGTCAGGTGCCGGCTGCAGGCGAGCAGGTCACACGTGATGACCCGGTAACGCTGACAATCAGCGGCGGCAGCACGGTTGTACCCGCACTGCAGGGCTGTACGCTGCAGGAAGCCGAGGAGATGCTTACGAAACAGAATCTGACACTGATGCCTTCGCTTAAATACCTTGTTACGGAAAATGAAAGCGAGCATGGACTGATTGCCTCATCATCTCCGGAAGGTGAAAACACAGTCGCTGAAGATACTCCAGTCCAGCTGACGCTGTTCAGGTATCCGGATGCTGAATGTACAGCAACAATTACCTATGCTGTTCCGGCAAGCGATCAGCAGGTTAAAGTAAGGATCAGTATCCTTGCAGAACAGTCCAATGTTATTGTCGATACGAGGACATATACCGTTGAGCCGGAAGATTCACGGATCATTGAGGAAATCTTTGATATACCGGACAACAGAACGTATACCTATACGGTATATGTTAATGATACGCAGAAAGAGCAGAAGATCCTGAATGCAGGAACAGCTGCCGCGGAGGGTGCAGTGAATGAGTGAACAGCAGGGCAGCTTGCTGAAAGGAACGGTGATTCGCGGTATCGGCAGTTTCTATACAGCGAAGGACGCAGACGGGAACTGTTACATACTGCGATGCAAAAAGAAATTCAGACGCCAGGGGATCAGCCCTCTGACCGGCGATAATGTACTGTTCACACCGGGAGGAGGAGAGGAACACGGCTGGATTGAGGAGATTCTGCCAAGAAAAACCGTATGCCTGCGTCCGCCGGTTGCCAATGTCACGAAACTCATCATTGTACTTGCCCCTGTTCCTGAACCGGACCTGCTGCTGACGGACAAGCTTATCATCCGCGCTGTAGCACAGGATATGGACGTAATACTGGCCGTAAACAAAGCGGACATCGATGAAACGCTGGCTGCAAAGATCGCGGAGGAATACCGGACATCCGGATTCCGGATCTTTTCGGTCAGCGCCAGACTGAAGACCGGCCTCGAACCGCTCCGGGAAGCGATGAAAGGCGGACTCTGCTGTATGACGGGCCAGAGCGGAGCCGGCAAGAGCACTCTGCTGAATGCGCTGCTTGGATTGCAGCTGGAAACAGGAGACATCTCCAGGAAGATTGCAAGGGGAAAGAATACAACAAGGCAGTCCGAACTGCTGGAACAGGACGGCCTGCAGGTAATGGATACAGCGGGTTTCAACCTGCTGGAACCTGAAGGCCTGCTTGAACCGGAAAAACTGCGTGACAGATATCCGGAATTCAGGCCGTACGAAGGAGCGTGCCGATTCAGGGAATGTCTGCACGACAGAGAACCCGGCTGCGCTGTGCAGGAAGCGGCGGAACAGGGAAAAGTAAATTTCAACAGACTGCAGCGATACCGTGAATTGCTGGCTGAAACACGTGAAGCATGGAGGGAACGATATGATTAAAATAGCGCCGAGTATTCTTGCAGCCGATCCGCTTCATCTTGGCAGGGATATCAAACGTGCCGCAGATTCCGGCTGTGACTGGATTCATGTGGATGTTATGGATGCACATTTTGTTCCGAATCTTGCATACTCGCCGGATACAGTACGGGGTATCCGGTCTGCTGTGCCCATTCCGGTTGATGTTCATCTGATGATGGACTGCCCGGAAACACTGCTGGATGCTTTTCTGGATGCCGGTGCGAACAGCGTGACAATCCATGCGGAAATTGACTCGGATATTCCCGTATTACTGAAAAGAATCCATGACGCAGGTGCAACAGCCGGAATTGCCCTAAAGCCGGGAACACCGGTAAATGCAGTACTGCCATTCCTCGAACAGACAGATCTGATTCTGGCGATGACGGTGGAACCGGGATTCGGCGGACAGAAACTGGACAGACGTGTTCTTGATAAGATCGGCCTGATCAGGGATACAGGCTTCCGGGGCGAAATTGAGGCGGATGGAGGAATCCGCGAGGATAACCTGGCTGAACTGATTGATAAAGGTTTGACCGTGGCTGTAATGGGAACAGCTCTGTTTCGCTGCGGGGATATGAAAACGGCCATAACCAGGCTGCATGATAAAGCTTTACGTTAACACAGGAGCAGAAGAATAATGAACCAGGATACCATCGCTGCGATCGCCACAGCGCCTGGGCAGGGCGGAATAGGCATTATTCGTATCAGCGGCCCCAAGGCGGAAGAAATCCTGGAAGGGATCTTTACACCGTCCGGGAATCATAGCGCTCCGCTGGAAAGCCATAAACTGACATACGGCCTGATTCTTGACGGGGAAGAAGTGCTGGACGAATGCATGGCGGTCGTTATGCGCTCACCCGCAAGCTACACGCGCGAGAATGTAGTAGAACTGCAGATCCACGGAGGCACACAGACCCTGCGATGCGTGCTGGAGCTTTGCCTGCGCAAGGGAGCCAGACTCGCCGAGCCCGGTGAGTTTACGCGCAGAGCATTCCTGAACGGAAGAATAGACCTGAGCCGCGCTGAGGCTGTGATGAGCCTGATTGCTGCGCGTGGTGAACAGGAAAGGCGGGCGGCAGTTCGCCAGATGGAAGGCGGCGCGGCTGATTTTGTCCGGGAAGTTTCGGACGAATTGTACCGCCTGCAGGCGGGACTTGCTGCCTGTATTGATTATCCTGAGGAGATTTCTGATGAGGAAGGCGCCGGCATGCTGAGGGCCGGTCTTGAGAAACTGAGTGAGAAACTATACGCTTCGATTGATGAACGCTCTTCCAGGTTGATTCATGACGGACTGCATGTTACACTTTTCGGCACTCCGAATGCGGGCAAAAGCAGCATACTGAATGCGCTGACCGGCCAGGATAAAGCCATAGTAACAGAGATTCCGGGCACCACGCGTGACACTGTCGAAGGGGAGATTCTCATCGACGGTATTCGTGTTTACCTGACAGATACAGCCGGGATGCGCAATACCGACGATCCTATTGAACGAATCGGTGTGAAGCGCTCAGAGCTGGCAAGAAAGAACGCGGATATTGCTTTGCTGGTACTTGACAGTTCCCGCAGTATCAGTGAAGAAGAAAAAACATGGCTGCTTGAGCTTCGGGAACAGGATGCTGTCATAATCAATAAATCGGATCTGGAAGCATGTACTACCCGGAAAACGGTTGATGCGATCCGGCCGGGGATCCGGTGCATAACCGTATCGGCACTGGATACAGATACGCTTCAGCCTCTGCGTTCATATTTCCGTGAATGTGCGGAGGTCAGTGACCGGCTTGTACTTACACAACCCCGCCATCTCGATGCTGTAAAACGTGCCGCTGCTCATCTGCGTGATGCGCTTGCTACGATCAGTGAACTGACACCGGACATGGCTGCAACGGATCTGCAGGCAGCGCAGAATGCCCTGAGCGAGATTACGGGCGACAGAGCGGACGAAAAACTTCTGGATGCTGTGTTTTCGTCGTTCTGTGTGGGCAAATAAGAAAGATCAGCAAAGAAATACGCAGAGGTGAAAGATGTCCGCAACATATCAGAAGGTGATCCGAGGCAGGGGAAGCCTTGCGAGGATTCAGCAAATGACTGAAAAGGCCGGTATCTCGAGACCGCTGGTCATTGGTTCAGATCAATTGACCGGAAAGCTTCTGAAAAAAGTCCCGGCTATTCAGACTTCTCCTGTATTCAGCGGTTATCACTCAAATCCGGATCTCCTTGACGCGCTTCCGGCAGCAGAGGTTTTCCGTGCAAACGGATGCGACGGGATCATATCCATCGGTGGCGGATCAGCAATTGATACAGGCAAGGCTGTAAAAGCGCTGCTTTATGCAGGGACACCGGAAAAAGCGCTCCGGAACAGTTTCCCGGAGAACATGGATATTCCGCATATTGCGATCCCGGGAACTGCGGGGAGCGGTGCGGAAGCGACGCAGAATGCAGTGACCTTTTATGAAAACAGAAAAACCTCACTGAGCCATCCAGACCTGCGCCCGGACAGTGTGATTCTCGACGGGGAACTGCTTGAAACGCTTCCGGTATACTATAAGAAATCTGCAGCGCTGGATGCGCTGTGTCAGGGAATTGAAAGCTATTGGTGCAGGAATTCCACGGAGGACAGCCGTATCCATGCTTATCTGGCAATTCTGGGAGTGCTGGATAATCTTAAGGCTTATCTTGCAGGAGATTTGCACGCAGCGGATGAAATGCTGGATGCAGCCTATCAGAGCGGCCGGGCTATTCAGATTACAGGAACAACAGCTGCTCATGCCATGGCGTATCAGGTGACGAAAACCCTTGGCTGCGCGCACGGACATGCATGCATGATCACACTTCCGGTTCTCTGGGAAGAAGCTGCGAAAAATGCTGAGGTGAAAAAGAATCTGCAGGATCTTGCTTCTAAGATGCGGCTGAGCGATCAGCAAATGGTGCCGCATCTGCTGCGAGGTATATTGTACGGCCTTGAGATGGAAATACCTGCAATGCCGGACGAAACGACATTCAGAAATCTGATTTCCTCTGTGAATCCGGAACGGTTAAGGAACCATCCTGTTGCGATGACAGCAACCGAAGTTGAAAAGGTGTACAGAAAAGCTTTTCAGCCGCTATGCCCGGCTGAAAAGCAGGCTTGCTCCGATATCTGGAAATACTTTGGCGAATAAGCATTCACTGTTTTACTTGTGAAAGGAGGCATATTCCATGACATCTGAAAAGAATAATCCTCATGCAGGGCACAGAGAAAAACTACGCCAGCGTTTCATTCATGAAAACGGTTTCGAAAGCTTCGAGGATCATCAGATTCTGGAATTGCTGCTGTTTTATGCAAATCCGCGTTCAGACACAAATCCGATTGCTCATGCCCTGCTGGATACGTTCGGCTCGCTCAAGGGGGTGCTGGAAGCAAGGCCGGAGATGCTGATGAAAGTTCCAAATGTCGGCGAAAAAGCGGCTACCCTGATCTCCATGGTTGTACCGTTTACACGGGTATGGAACCGGTGCGCGATGGCGGTCCCGGAGAGAATTGGAAACAGCAGGGAAGCAGAAAAATACTGTCTTTCGATCCTGGCAGGAAGCCGGAATGAGAGTTTCTATGTTGTATCACTGAATGCGAAATGCGCAGTTCTGGGGCGGCGCCGTATCTCCGAAGGCTCTCTGAGTGAAGTTTCCGCCTATCCCAGGATGGTCATGGAAACAGCGCTGAATTACAACGCGCACAGCGTACTGCTGTGTCACAATCATCCCGGCGGAACGTGCGCTCCTTCTCCGGAGGATATTGCTTCCACCCTTCAGCTGCAGCGGCTGCTGAATGGCGTCGGTATCCTTTTGCTGGACCATATTATCGTCGCCAATGAAAGCACGTACAGCATGGTCCAGCACGGAGACATTGATTACAGACTCCGGAATAAAGCATAAAAGAAACAAGGCGGCTGTTAATATGGGAATGAAAAAGAAAACGAAACATCCTGCGCTGAAGTTCATTGCCTTACTTGCTTTGCTTGCTGTGGCGGCGTTTGCTCTGCTGCTTGTTCATATTTGTATCCGGGAAGGGAAGGTGCCCAGGCAAGTGTCTGAAATACCAGAGGATTACGATGCAATCATCGTGCTCGGTGCTCAGGTCAAACCGGACGGAGAACCAAGCGTTCAGCTTGGCTGGCGTCTCGACAGGGCTTCCGAAGTCTGGAACAGGAAAAATGTTCCTGTCGTTGTTTGCGGCGCCCAGGGGAAAGATGAACCCGAACAGGAAGCATACACTATGAAAAGATATCTGGAGGGGAAAGGAATACCTGCTGAGATGATTCTTACAGATCCGGATTCCTTCAATACGCAGCAGAACCTCAGTAACGCAAAGAAACTGCTGACTGCATATCCGCAGGAGATCCGGAAGGTAGTCATTGTCACGAGTGATTATCATGTACCGCGCTCAATGGCACTGGCGGGCGATCTGGGGCTCGAAGCGACGGGAATCGGCAGTCCGTGCCTGCAGGAATACTGGATTAAGAATCACGGAAGGGAAGCGCTTGCATGGTGCAAATACTGGCTGAATAAGTATCTGCATTTGAATCTGTAAGATATAGTTTTTTCTGGTGACGATGATATGAACGCAAAAATAATCTGTGAGAGGCTGAAACGGAACGGAATACCTTTCCGCAGCGATCTGCCAGAGAAACTGGAAGTCTATCTTGCAATACTGCAGGAATGGAACAGCCATATCGATCTGACAGCTGTGCTTGAAGAGGAAGAAATGCTGGACAGGCACTTTATTGACTGCCTGACAGTGCTGCGCACAAGAATGATCCCGGATGGCGCATCTTTGATTGATGTGGGCACAGGCGCAGGGTTTCCCGGCATGGTTCTTGCGATCGCCCGGCCTGATCTGACGGTAACGCTGCTGGATGCACAGCAGAAACGGCTGAATTTTCTGGATGCGGTTCGTGAAAGAACAGAGACGGTAAACGTTTTATTCGCACATGCCCGTGCGGAGGACGGTGCAAGGGACAAGAAATACCGCGAGAAATTTGACATTGCCGCTGCCAGAGCGGTCGCACCGCTGAATGTTTTGTGCGAATACCTGCTGCCGTATATCCGTATCGGAGGATATGCCCTATGCTGGAAAGGGCCGTCGCTGCACGGTGAGATCGAGTCGGGAAGACGAGCGGCGCATCAGCTCGGCGGAAGACTCGAAATGCCTGTACTGTGGGAGATCTCCGGCAGGGACTGGGAGCACCGAATCCTTCCGGTACGAAAAACGGAAAAGACGCCATCCGTTTATCCGAGAAAAGCGGGAACGCCAAAGACAAAACCGCTTGGCGAGTAAATGATATCTTATCTGATATGCACATTCGGGTTTTTGAACATCATTGCGGCATGCAATTTCGGCGAAATATACAGAAAAGTCCCTGCAGGCGTTGCCTGCAGGGGATTTTCTGCTGTGCGGATGGCGGGACTCGAATTATAAAACAGGGCTTTTGCCGGATATATTGTAACTTATCGCAATGTATCGCAAGGCATCGTCAAGCGTTGAAAGACAAGGCTTGCCGGTGCTTTCTTTCTATCGCGCATTATCGGAACTTGTCGTATTGTATCGCCGTGATTGTGGTATTTATTGTGGTATAGAAAATCTGTTTGCCCACATAAGAAATTTTACGATATTCAGCGTATCAGGACACAACAAAAACACAACATGGCAATAAATGACAGTAATCAACGATATACTGTTATTTACTTTAAATTTCTCTTGTTATCTGCTGTTTTCTGGTATAATAGTATTGATTAAAAAAGGGGTTGAAACAATGACGGAAGAAGCAAAACATGCCCGGCGCGAATACTTCCGGAGATGCCGGCAGGAACACCCGGAGAGAGTAAGAGCAGCGCAAGAAAAGTACTGGACGAAAAAGGCCGTGGAGATGCGTAATCAGGGAACAGCTGTCCAGGATCCGGAACGCGGAGAAAAACGGAAGCCGGATTGATTGGTGATTCCAGCGCGTTCAACCATCATCCGGCGCGCTGTGATTCATACCGGCTGCCGGTGCTGGTTCCTCCAGACCGGCCCGGCGGCCATCTTAAGAAGGGAGCTTACATAATGGAAGGGAAGAACACGACAGGAAAGAGATATGCAACCATTTCCGACGGCGGCGAATCGTTAATGTTCATTGAAAGGGTTATGTGGTCGGATGCCGGAACAACGGAATCAGAACTTGAACTGTTGCGGCATTATATGATAATCGGCCAGATCCCAACCACAAGCGGTTTTTATCTTGCGTTGATGTGTATGAATCCAATGGAATTCCATCAACCGGAGAAGCAATACAAGCTTGCAAGGTTCAGCGTTAACGATGAAACCGGCCGGATTGAGGTTCATTCAATGAACGTAACCGCCGCGCAGATCGAACAGCTGCGCCGCGCCGGCGAATGGTTCGAATAACGTTCATAACCGCCAATTACGGCGGCTGAAATAGTATCGCGAGGATTATTTAGAAAGGACGAATCAAACCATGAAGAAACTTGACGAAATCAGACAGAAGATCGAAGCGGACCGGCAGCAGGATGAACAGCACGAGGCAGAACGTGTCAGGCTGCACGAGGAGATCGCTGCCCTGGAAACACAGATCGACGACGCGATCGTCGACGGCAAGGAAGGCCTGGCTGAAAAGCTGCTGCACGATCAGAATGAGCTCAAAAACAGGCTGTCCATTGCGGAGAAGATCGGAGTCCGCAGAGCAAATCCCGGTATCTACCTTAAGGACTTGGTTGCCGTCAGTCGTGAGATGGTTGCCGATATGCAGCCGAAAGCTGACAAACTGTATGCGGAGATGGAGAAGGCCCATAAGACATACCTGGAAAAGAAAGCTGCCCTGGCGAAGGTCCTCTGCGATGCAGCGCATGTCAGGACGGAGTGCTGGCAAATCGCCGGTATTGGCCCTGCATACGAGGATTCGCGTTATGATCAGATTGTTTCTGTTCAGCACGACCGGTATGCTCTTGACGTGAGCTTCCGCGAGAAGGAAACGATCCAGCAGATTGATCCGGAGTTTTTCGAGAACGTCGGTTTCGCGAGCTTCTACGGGCAATTCAAACCTTGATCATAAAGGGCCTCCTCCGGAGCTGATGGGTTCTTCAGAGTTCTTACCCATCAGCAGGCCCTTTTGATATCGTCAAACGTTCACCTTATCGTTCTTTAGGTGACAACCTCCTTGTTCAGGGCCGCGGTCGCTGGAGAACGGCCCGGCCACTTTTGAATAAACAATATGGAGATGACACGCGGCGGCCCTGGTTGGGGTTCCTGCGGTTGTAGGGGATCGGCCGCCATTTCCCAACCAGGGATTTTTATAAACAATAAATCTGTTTGAGGTGATATTGAAAAATGTTTGAAACACCGGAAAAGAGCGAAAAAGCAACAGCGCGCGAAGGCTGTTCACCGTTCGAAAAATCATTTACTGACATGCGGATCCGCGTTATGAAGAAAGAAACGGAACTGATCCGCAGCGGAAAAGAAGTCATTCTTTCGACAACACACCGCGAGAATGGAAAAGAAAATACCTTTTTCCTTGTTCGTGATTCCGCCGGCTATTCTGTCTTGAGTAACGGAAAAGCGATTATTTCCAATCGTTCGCTGGAACCATGCGCGAAAGAAGCATTTATCCGCGGCATAATTTCCGAACGGCAATACAGATCCATCCTGGGAAAAGCCATCGAAAAGAAAACGGCCAATTCTACCGGCAAGCGTTCAGCACCGGCCCGGCGATAATGCCGGAACATTACCAGGTCAAACGGTCGGAAGCAGTTTCGCTCCGCTGCTGATGGCCTTTTGATACTTATTCATTGTTGTTTCCTGGTTTTCATCGGCTGGGAAACATCTCCTCTCTCTCAAGGCCGGGTTGCCTAACAGCGGCCCGGCTGATTTTCTATAAGTGAGGTATCGCCATGCGAAAAATCATAGTTAATGCCGCAGATCTCAAAACGGTTGCAGAATCGCTGGAATTGGATTGCGCCACATTGGCCGGTATTGCTGATGAAGATGATATTGACGTTGTTGAGTATTGCGCTGATGAGATCCAACACGCGGCCAGCGTTCTGCGGAATATCATCAATCTTTCACCGGAAGCACCGGCGGAGGAAACAACGAAAGCACCGACTTCCGAAAGCTTGAAAGCACCGGAAAAAGGGGTGACTATTATCCTCGATCATTCGGAAGATATGATAACGGCAAACGCGGATCCAGCTGCATCAGCCGGCGAGAGCTTCCGCCAGGGGGAAACGAAAAAAGGAAAGTTTGTTGATGATAAGCCGGCTGTTAATTTCTGCATCGGTTCCGGTTTCTCTGACGGCGAAAGTTTCAGATAAGGAGGATGGAAATGCCAAGAAATACTATCATCCAGCCGACCACCCTGAACGCGGATCCAGACAAGGCCGCAGCGGTTGAACGTGAACGCGCCAGGCTGATGGATCTGTTTGCCGGCGCGGATGAAAACCAGCTGGCTTTTATCCAGCGAGAGGTTGAAAAACTTTCCTGGTTGAATATTAGCATCCAGGATTTACAAGCAGACATAGACGAAAACGGCCAGATCATTCCATACCAGAACGGCAAAGGGCAATCCGGCCTTCAGCAGAATCCATCCTGTAAGCTGTTGGAATCTTATACGAAATTAGCAAATACCATCTTCCGCGCGTTGCTGCCGGTGCTGCCGGATAAGCCGCGCGGCCTGGGCAAGCTGGGGAAATTCTGCCAGGAATTTGACGAATTAGCACCATATCGGCCGGATTCCACCTTGCCGTTAAACATTGACGATGTATAACCGCAGCACACCGGAACATGAACCGGAACATACTTCCACAAACAAAGATAATCACGAACGCCAGGAGGACCGGCAGGAACCGCGCCGGAATCCGCGACTTGTGTTTTCAGATCCGGACCGGTTTTTTCGTGATTTACTGATGGAACAGCAGGAACAACAATAGACCAGGGGGATAACTGATTATGGGAAACTGCGTTTTCTGTAAAATCCTGAAAGGGGCAATCCCTTCTGAAAAGGTATACGAAAATGAGTATGTATATGCTTTTCGTGATAATGTTCCGCGTGCGCCCGTTCATGTTCTTCTTATTCCTAAAATACACTTTTCATCACTAAATGACATAGGTAATGCTTCTGATCGAGAATTGGCAGAATGTTTTCGCGCGATACCCTTGATTGCCGAACAAGAGAA
>JAEEGL015797107.1_pt1 | contig 22473 bp, 27 predicted proteins | sample 9134231 | NCBI WGS metagenome assembly JAEEGL01 (sample SAMN16246548, study PRJNA631951) | gut metagenome | biome: gut microbiome; feature: rumen; material: fiber-attached | host: Bos | place: Iran: Karaj | collected 2018-10
AACATCATATTTATACAAACAAGGTTTTATAAATGGAATGTTAATAACTTTGTTTATCACAACTATATTATTGTTGGCATTTATGATTACAATAGTATCAATATTTTGCTAGTTAACATAATATACATTATCGGAAGTTAAATAAAAAGAACTATATATTTAATATAAATAGCTCTAAACCTAAGTTTTTATCAATTGTGCCTGTTTTAATACCAATATCTAAATCAGATAATTGTTTTAAATAATTTAACAATACATCTGATGTATATTTACGTGCATTTTGAGCTGCCAATTTAACTCTATATGGATGTATACCTAAGCTTTTAACAATATCATTCTCGGTGTATCCTGACGTATATAACTCTTTAACTTGATACATTATACGTACTTGATTTGCTATAGAGATTATAATAGCAATTGGTTCTTCATTTAATTCGATACGCTCTTGATATAATGTAAACGCTAATGATTTATTTTTAGATATAATTGCATCAATTAATTTAAAATTATTAGCTTCATATGATTTATTAGTTAAATTATCGATATCTTGTTTAGATATTGTTTTATCAGTATCTTTATATATCTTTATTTTTTCAATTTCGGTTGAAAGTAGGGTGATGTCTTCCCCCACTCTTTCAATCATATATTTCATCAAATCATTGCTAATAGAGTAGTCTTCAAATAATTCTTTAGCTATAGATACGCTATCAGCATTATTAAATTCTTTAACACAACCATTTTTATTAGCTAATTTAGTTATTTTTTTACGTTCATCTAGTTTCTCATTATTTACAATAAATACTAATATAGTATTTTCATTAATATTATTTAAATAGCTTTCTAATTCATCTGTATCTTGTTCTTGCTTTTTAGTAGCGCCTGTAAAAATATATGAATTATATACAACAATTACTTTTTTATCATCAAATAAAGAAATACTGTTGGCATCATTTAAAATTTTAGTTAATGAATCACTTTCTAAATCATATTTAACAATATTAGTATGATCAATATTTGCATCATCGATAATTTTTTTTAATTTTTTTTCAATTAAATAATTAATTTTGCCATATAGTACATATACCATACTACTCACCTGCTCTATTAAAATTATATCATGAAATAGTTAAAAAAGAGTCATAAATGACTCATTTCTAAAATTTAATAACACGTGGCTCATCTGTAAATGAATAAATGATAGCTTCTCCATTTTCAAAATATAAAACAGCAGTATTATTATCTAGTTCATTATACATACTCCTTAAGTTAGGATTTTTATCTAACATATCTTTTTTAGCTTCAACACTATCATCTAAAACAAGTCTGCCTGATACTCTTATCCATTCGTTATCTTTAAAACCACATAATTCAACGTTGTTATTTTCCATAACTTGTTTATAAACATCTTTATTTTTACCTGTTTGTATATATAAATGATCATTGTATATTTCGGCCGTTCCGAAAGGTCTTACTTTAGGTGTATTGTTACTAACTGTAGCTAAATAATAAACACCACATTCTTTTAAAAACTTTTGTACTTCTTTCATAATATATCTCCTTTATTTTATAATGAAGTAAAAGGTTGTGCCTTTATTTATTTTTGATTCAACACCATAAGCAAAATGGTGACTTTCTAAAATAGTTTTAACAATGGATAAGCCTATACCTGTACCAACTAAATTTCTTTTATGCTTCTTTTTAGAATGATAATACTTATCCCAAATATAAGGTATATCTTCTTTTTTTATTCCTTTTCCGGTATCTGTTATTTCCACTCTAATGCCATCAGTCTCTTTGATACTAATAATTATTTTATTATCATCACCAGTATAGTTTATGGCATTATTAACTAAATTATATATAACTTGTTCCATTCTTTTTTTATCAGCTTTAACAATTAGTTTATCTGGTATCTTAAGTTCAAAAGTATATCCTTCTAATTCTTTATATATTTGATATCTATTGATAATATTTTTGATTAACAAACTTATATCAAACTCTTCAATATTAATTTCATCTTTATTATTTTGCATTTTAGACAATGTCAAAATATCTTCAACTAACGAGTTTAATCTATCTGTTTCTTCAATAATAACGTTTAAGTTGTCATTACGTTTTTCATCGTTACTATAAGTAACATCCCTTACCATTTCGGCATATCCTTTAATCATTGTAAGCGGTGTTTTAAGATCATGCGATACATTAGCTAGTAAATCTCTACGTAATTCATCAGTTTGCTCCAATTCTTTTTTTGCATAGTTTAAAGTTTTAGACAATTCATCCATTTCATATATACTTTCACTATCAAATTCAAAATCGTAATGTCCAGTAGCTAAGTTTTTAGCTTTAGAAGTTATTCTTTCTATTGGCTTACTTATTTTTTTAGATATGAAATATCCTATTGCAAAAGCTAATATAACAACAATAATACTAACTATTATTAATTGCTTTGAAAGAATAATAACAGTATTATCTAGCGGTTCTAATGATGCATTAACAAAAACAGATACATCATCGTTTATTTTTGCAGCATATACTAATGTTTTGTTATTGAAACGAGGGTTAATAATTTGATAATTTTTACTTTCGGTATTGCTATAATAAAAGTTATTAATATATTCATCACTGTTATTAATACATCCTTTATTAAATTGATTTGATGAATAGATAATTCGTTTGCCAATAGTAATTTCAATGCAAACATCTTTATCATACGATAGTTTATCTAAATAATCTTTTTCACTAGAATAGTTTTTAACAATTGCATTAGCTGTTTCTTTGATTTGCTTAGTTTTGCTGTATTCATAGAACGAATCGATAAAAACAACCTGAAAAAACCATAGTATTGCTATCAAAATAAAGGTAAAAATAATTAAATATAGCCATACATTAACTTTTAAGGAACTTTTCTTATTTAACATTGAATTTATAACCTACCGATCTTACTGTTGTAATCAAATCGCGATATTTGCCCAAATTATTTCTTAACATTTTTATATGTGTATCGACAGTTCTGTTATCACCATAGAATTCATAACCCCATATTTTTAACAATAATTGTTCTCTTGAAACAGCAATGTTTTTATTATTAATAAAATAGCATAGTAACTCATATTCCTTAGGTGTTAGCTTGATTTCCTCATCATCGATTGTAACAATATGTCCTTGAAAATCAACTTTTAAATCCCCGTATATAAAACATTCTGTATTATTAAATCTTTTTAAAACAGCTTTTATGCGAGCCATTAATTCTTTAGGACTAAATGGCTTTGTTAAATAATCATCAACACCTAAATCAAAACTAGATAATTTGTCATATTCTTCACCACGAGCAGATAAAATGATTGTTGGTATATTATACTTTTTAATCTCTTTATATGCGGTTAAACCATCCATATTAGGCATCATGATATCTAGAACAATAATATCAATATTGTTTTCTTTTATAATTTGAATAGCTTCTAAACCATCTTTTGCTTCCATCGTTTTATATCCGTCAATGTTACAATACTCTCTTATTAACTCTCTTATTTTATCTTCGTCATCAACTATTAAAACAGTCATTTAGTACCACCTCAATTTAATTATACAATAGAAATGTGAAATTTGTATGAAAAAAGACTTTTTTAAAGTCTTTTATATTAGAATATTAGGATAGTGCTACTATAACAACACTACCAAATACAAGTAATCCAAACATAAATGATATAATACTTATACTTAATTGTCTTTTCATTTTTCTTCACCTATTCTAATACATTTTAATATAATTATTAATTGTAGTCAACAATTATCTCATTCTTTGACGTGAATCAAATCCTTGCCAAGGATTCATTTGTCCTGCTCCGCCAAATTGATTAGTGATACTATTTGTTTTGGAACCATTGATAATTAAAGTGCCACCATTATATTCGACTTTACCGTCATAATCAAATGGTGAATTGCAATTAATATTTAAAGTACCTCCGTTAATAAATAAATCTCCATTAGAGTCTATACCATCTGTATCACCTTGAGCCATATCAATCGTAATATCACCACCATTAATTTCTATAGTGACGTTATAATCATTTGATTTATTACCAGCATTTATACCATCATCGGTAGCTTGAATGTTTATTTCACCATTATTTATTTTGATATATGTGGCTTCTAATCCTTCAGAAGCTTCAATATCAAATGTACCATCTTCTATAAGTAGTAAGCCATCAGCATGGATAGCGTCGCTACCTTTAAGATTAAACACACCAGATGATATTGTAATATTACCATCGGCATGAATACTATCATCTGTTGAATTTATAGTTATATTAGCATTACTAATATTTATATTATTGGCTTTTATACCTTTTTTACTTTCAGTATCGTTAGTAGCTGCATTAAAACCCATATCTTTCAATGCTTTCTGATAACCTGTACCTGTTTCAATGTTTAAAATACCACCATTTATAGTAATATTATTCTTTACAACAATGCCATCTTTTTTAGAATCAATATTTAAAGTACCATCGCCCGCAATTATTAAGCTGCTTTTACTATGAATAGCAGAATCATCACTATTACTTAAATTGTTAACGCCTATTAATTCAATGGTAACTTCTTTAGCATTCTTTACATTAATGGCATTAGAAGAATTAATAGTTAAATCATTAAATACTAAATATACATCACTTTCACTATCAATTATTATTTGACCGGTGTAATTACCACTTAAATGATAAGTGCCACCTGATTTTATAGTTAAAGTATTGTTTTCAACTAAATATCCTTCAGATGATCCTTTAACATTATTTTCCTCAAATACTATATTGGTAGTATCTATATCATTCCAAGATACATTTTGAACATTATACTCATGTTTATTATCTAACAAAAAATATATACAAGTTAAAAATAGAACAACTAATAATATAGATATTATTATTTTTTTCATTATAATCACTCCTCTATATTATGCGTTAAAGCAACTTTTAAATTACCGTTTTTAACGCGAATATCATCAATTAAATTTTTTGTTATAATGTCTTTTAAGCATATTTCATAAGTCAATTCATACAGACTACCCATATTTATGGTTTTAGCTTTGATTAATCTATAATATGAAGTATAATTATTTAATGTTTCATCAAACATTGAATCATAATCAAGATCTTCTGGTACAACAATTTTCAAATGCTTCATTTCTCTAGTAAATATAAACTTATTTAAAATTACAATAGCTAAGCAAGCTATAAATGTAAATACACAAGCAAAAACTATATAGCCCATAGCCGTTGATAAGCCTATAGCTACAGCCATAAAAATAAATAATAATTCTTTAGAATTGCATTGTAAACTACGAAATCTAATTAAACTAAAGGCACCTAAAATAGCTACAGATGTACCTAAATTACCATTAACCATAAGCATAACTACTTGAATAATTAAAGGTAAAACAACGAGTGTAATTAAAAAATCTTTCTTTTCGTGTTGTTGTATAATAGCTAAAAGGCCTCCTAAACATAATGATGTAAACATACAAATTAATGCTGATACTATAGATAATTCACCATTTAAAATACTATTAAACATGTATAACCTCCTTTTTATATATTTCACCATATTTAGAGAATGAGGCAGGATATATTTTTAAATCAGTAAGAATACTAGTAAACCATAAAGGCATACTACCTAGTGTTTTAACTTCCATAATATAATATTTATAATCAAATAAATAATCATTTTTAAAATTTTTTTCTAAATATAATTCTTCTTTTCTACTTCTTATATTAAAATCAAAAGTTAATCTAAAATTATCATTATTTTTTTCATAATAAGCAATTCTATCATAAGCTAGAAATAGTTTTGGCTTTAATTTATAATGTTTAAAGCAATAATCAATTTCTTTCATAACTTGATTATCAAATGGCTTAACACGATTGTTTAAATAATTATAAAATTCGCTTAGTTTCATGTTAACTCTTCTTTTACTAACAACGCCATCATATTTCTTCTTTATTTCTAAAAAAACATTACTATCTAATAAGGGAATACCGTAGCTTCTTAATCTTACTTTTTCTTTATATAGAGGACTTTCTAAAGATTGGATGATTAAATCGTTTTGATCATTATCAAAGTAGATATTACATATAGTACTCATACCATGAATATCCATTATAAAATATTTATTAATATGTTTTATTATTTGATTATATTGTTCTTCAGTTAAAATATATTTCTTTTCAATTCTTCTAAAAAACTCCATTTACCTCACCTCACGATAAAGTATATTATCAAATAATGAAGTTATCGTGTTTAAAATGTGAAAAAAAGATGAAATACTATTTCATCTTTAAATATCATATTATTTTATTTAGCTTTATTTAATGCTTCTTTAGCTGCTGCTACTAAAGCATTTACTTTAATAGTACATCCAGATACAGCATCTGTAGTATTATCTTCTTTTAATTCGATAAAATCTAAACCATTATGTTCAACAATAGCTTTTTCTAATTTTTCAACTTGTTCAAACCATTCACCAGCAGCATTAGGATTGTATGCTTTCATATTGTAATCATAACCCAATGCTTTTTTAGTTGTTTGTACGCCATTAACCATATAAGTTGTATCTAAAAATACAGATTCAATTTTACCTTTACTATTAATTACAATTTTAGCTGAAGCAACATTGCCTTCGTTGTTATAATCATCAACAACAGAAGCTTCATATGTTCCTTCCTTGTAATTTGTAACCTTTTCACATCCTGTGAAAACTAATGTAGCCACTAAAACAGCCAATAATACCTTTTTCATTTTACCTCTCCTATTCTTTATTAATTATATTATATTTTTAAAAATCATTCAAGTATTCTTTATAATTATTTACAATATATTTTGTCATAACACCAACTAATATACCAGTAGGTATTGATAGTAATAATAAATATGGCAAATAATAAATCATACTATTATTTAAAATAATGATACATGCTATAACTTGACCCAATGAATGAAAAATTGATCCTACAACACTGCAACCAATAATAGATAATTTAAACACTTTCAACGCCACAAACATCATTATGATTGATAATAAACATCCAGATATACTAAATACAAAATATGTATTGAATAAACCTGTACGTAGTATACCAACGATAAAAATTCTTAAAACACCTACATATAAGGCTTCTTTTAGCCCGTATTCCATCAAAACAAATAAAGTAATAATGTTAGCCAAGCCTAATTTAAAACCTGGTATAATGCCATTAAATAAAGGAATAAATGATTCAACAATATTTAAAACAACCGATAAAGAAATTAAAATGGATAATCTTGTAAACTTTTTAATACTACTTCACCTCGACATCTATATCATCAAGCGGTAATTCGATAACTATACGATTAGGTAAACATATGATACTTTCACCCTTCTTAGATATATACCCTTGTTTAGAACATAAATGATATGGACTATTTTCATTTGTAACCTTTATTTTATGATCTTTTACAACAATAACGACTTCACCATTATCACCATTAACTACATACTCTCTATCAATATTTAAATCAATATTTAAAATAACATCCGAACCATGATATACCAAAGCATAACTAGATGGCTTTTTAAACATATTTATACCAAATAACAATATGATGACGATAACAACAATAATTAACATTCTAATATCATTCTTATTCATAATGAAAACCTTCACTTTTAATTATTTCGTTATCTAGAGTAAACCATATAACATCGACATCATAATCTTTAATAAAATTCATACCATCATCAATAGACATCAAAAATAATGTCGTTGATAGAATGTCACATAAAGAACTATCATTACCTATAACAGTTACACTTTTCATGTTGTTAGCAGGATATTTTGTATTTGGATCAATTATATGATGATATATATTACCTTCATATTCATAAAATCTTTCATAACCACCACTTGTTACAACACTGATATTTTCACCCTTAACAACATAAAAACTATCGTTATTAATAGGGCTTTGAACACCTATATTATAATATTTTTTATAACTCTTACCTACTTTAACATTTCCTCCAGCATTAATAATATAGTAATTTAAACCGACGCTTTCTAAATATTTACCAGCTAATTCGGTAACATAACCTTTAGTTATACTTCCTAAATCCAAATCATAATGACTAGCCGAAATAGTATTATCTGATATAGTTATATCGTTAGATATGTCAACATTTTTAAGTAAATCATCATCTAAAGTATAATTTGTTCTAAAATCATGCCATAAATGCGTTAAAGCACCAATATTAATATTTAATAATCCATTACTTTTTTGATACCATTCTTGACCTATCATAATTAAATATTTCAATTCATCAGACACATAAACATTACCATGAGAATGATTAACTCTATATACTTCACTACTTTCATTATAGATATTTGCAATATTCTCATATTTTTGATACAAACTTTCAATTTCCGCAAAAGCTTTATCAACTTTAGTTTTATTACTATCATATATTTTAACATTTATAATGGTATCCATATAGAATAAATTACGCATGTAATACGTTTTGTTTTGACATCCAGTTAACAAAACAAAAACTATAAATACCAGTACTTTTTTCATACTATCACCTCTTCAATTATAATAAAAAAGTGTTGAAATATCAACACTAAATTATTTCATTTTTAATATTAGGATTTGACAATACTTTAACTAAATAATCAATTTCTTCTTTTGTATTATAAAAATATAAGCTAACACGACAAGTATTCTTAATTTTTAATTCCGTAGGCAATATTTTAGCGCAATGACTACCAGAACGTACATCGATATTATATTTATTTAAATATATAGCTAAATCTTGTGCAAATATATCTTGAATATTAAATGTTATAATTCCACTATCTGTAAAAGCATTATAAATAGTAATATTAGGTACTTGTTTTAGTTTTTCGATAGCATATTTTTTTAATTCAGCTTCATAATTATAAATATTATGCATACCTATATTATTTAAATATTTAATAACTTCACCAAAGCCTATAACACCTGCTATATTAGGTGTACCAGCTTCTAATAACATCGGTATTTCATCATATACTCTTTTACCATACATATCAAAACTTGCATTCATACCACCACCAAAGATAATTGGTTTTGTGTTATTTAAATACTTTTCCTTACCATATAAAACACCAACACCTGTAGGACCTAGCATTTTATGAGCTGAAAAAGCTAAAAAATCAATATCCAAATCTTGTACATCGATAGGCATATGCGCAACACTTTGCGCACCATCAACTAAAACTAATATATTTTTACTATGAGCATATGCAATAATGTCTTTAATAGGTCTAATATCACCTATAACATTAGTAGTATAAGCAATACTAATAACTTTAGTTTTATCGGTAATGCTTTTTATAACGTTATCCAAAGTTAATTCATATTTATCATTTAAAGGCATATAAGATACCTTTATACCTTTTGTATCCATCAATTCAAACCATGGTAACACTAATGAAGCATGTTCACTTTTTGTTATTAATACCTCATCATCTTTAGTTAAATAATTAGCAAAAAAGCCAAATATAATTTTATTTAAAGAATCGGTAGTACCACTTGTAAATATTATTTCTTTTGTCTTAGCAGCATTAATAAAATTCTTAACTAACAATCGCGTATTTTCATATTTTTCTTCAGCTAATAAGCTAATATCATAATCTGATCTATGGATATTCGCACTATAATTGTTATAGTATTGCGCTAAAGCATCAGTTAAACACTTAGGTTTTAACGATGTAGCAGCACTATCAAAATATATATTTTTACTATTTAGAAGTAAAAAATCATCTCGATTCATACTCACCTCCAATATTTTTTAAATTTTTGAGCTAGTTTTAATGGAATACTATTCTTTATAAAACCTTCAATTAATAGTTTCAAAGCCGTATTTTTATCAATACCTAATCTTTGAATATAAAATATTTCATCATCTGTAAAATTACCAATTAAAGCACTATGATTAGCTGTACTATCAACATCTTCAATTAATAAATTAGGCTTAATGATACATTCATTATCAATTAGATTAATAATTCTATTTTGTTGGTCACATACACAATTTTTCATACCTTTAGGTACATAAGCAGAAACTGTAAAATAAATATTACCCTTAACATTTAAACCATTAGTTATAATGTTACTAATAGTATTTTTAGCGTTATGATTAACAAGAATATCATATTTTTCAATATCGTTACTAACTGTTTTTAAGACTAGATCAATACGAGCATTCTCACCATTTAAATTAACAATATTTTTCTCATTAATATTTTTAACATCATTTACTTTAATAATATCTATTTGAGCATTATTACCAAGATTATATTTAAATTGTATCTTTGAATTAACATACTTTTTAACTTCGATAAGTTTTAATTTTACATTATCATCAAGATCAATTTGTATATCAAATTTAGTATCATCTTTGTATTTGCAATTAATTTGTAAAGTTGTATCTTTTGTAACCTTAATTTTTATTTTTTTAATAAAGCCATCTATATATTCATAATCAATTTTTTTATCTAATGCATAATTTATATTGTTATCTATTATTATTTTATTCATAACTATAAATATCCTTCATTACATAAGACTACATAGCATCATATCCTGAAGTTTCAATTTCTTTTACTAAAGATTCATCTCCACTTTTAACAATATGACCATTTTTTAATATATGAACATAAGAAGGCTTTATATAATCTAATAATCTTTGATAATGTGTTATAACGATGATAGCTGGCTTATTTTCTTTATAATAATCCATTATATTTTGCGCTACAACCTTTAAACTATCAACATCTAAACCAGAATCAATTTCATCTAAAATAATTAAACGAGGTTTTAACATATACATTTGTAAAACTTCATTTTTCTTTCTCTCACCACCAGAGAAACCCATATTTATATTACGATGAATCATTTCTTTATTCATTTTTAATTTATCGACATTAGCCTCTAATTCTTTAATAAATTCAAATAATTTAAAATTTTCGCCTTCTTTAGTATGAACAGCCGTTCTTAAAAAATCAGCATTTGTAACACCATCTATTTCTAAAGGTGATTGCATAGCTAAAAAAATACCTAATCTAGCTCTTTCATCAACTGTCATATCATTAATAACTTTACCATTAAATTTTATTTCACCTGATATAACTTTATAATTATCATCGCCCATAATAACTTTAGATAAAGTTGATTTACCTGTACCATTAGGACCCATGATAGCATGAATTTCACCTTCATTTATACTTAAGTTGAAATCATTTAAAATTTCTTTGTTTTCAACTTCAACTTTTAAATTATTAATTTCTAATATATGCATCAATATCACGCTCCTTTTTAATTATACACTTTTATACATAAATAGTAAATTAAAACCTGTATAAATAACTTAAAATTAAAACAATATAAATTAGAATATTCGCAGATATTCGCATAAATTTAGTGAAAACTAAATTTTTTTATTTATAATGTGATATACTTATTTTGGAGGTAATAAAATGGATTGTATTTTTTGTAAAATAATAAATAAAGAAATTCCTTCATATAAAATATATGAAGATGATACGGTATATGCTTTTTTAGATTTAAATCAAGAACATTGTGGTCATACATTAATCGTACCAAAAGAACATTTTCAAGATATTGATGATATTCCTAATGATAAGCTAATGTATATATTTGATATAGCCAGAAAGTTAAAAAAAGAATTAACAGAAAAATTAAATTGTGAAGGTATTGCTTTGACGCAAAATAATGGCTTTATTCAAGAAGTAAAGCACTTTCACCTACATCTATTACCTTATTACAAAAACAATGTTCAAATGACAATTGAAGAAGTATATGATAAATTAAAATAAAAACCAGGAATTATTCTCCTGATTTTTTTGCTTTTTTAGTTGTTTTTTTAGTTGTTTTTTTAACTGTCTCTTTTTTAGCTTTTGCTTTGTTTTCAGTATTCATCTTTTTAACTTTGTCTTCTAATTTAGCTATTTGAAGTTTTAATTTCTTATTTTCACGATTATTTAAATAAATAGAACCACATGCAACAACTAGAGCAACACCATCGATAGCGTATGTTAATATACCTTTAACCTTACTATTCCATTCTGCTTTAGCCATTGCTTCAAAAACATCATATCTATTTTTACTATTATATAAATCCATAATAGCAGCTTTAATAGAGTCATTATATTTTTCAGCATAACCTGGGAATACTTTATCGCCAATAACGATATATGGAACACCACCTGCAACTTCTCCGTTGAAAGCAGATACTTTCTCTAATAATTCAGCATTATGAGCATTATGCCAAACTTCATAACTTTCTAATTTAAAATACTTACCATACTCAGGTACGATAGAATTTAAGAAAGTTAAAAATGCTTTACAATATCCACATCCATCACCTCTAAACAAATAGATGGTAATTTGATCATTACTTTCTTTATAATTAGATAAATTAGGCTCAATTTCTTCTTGAGTTAAAACCTCTTTTAAGTTTAATGACTTATAATCATTTTTATTCAAAGCATTAACAGTTAATGGCATTAAAGCTAATACTAAAACCAACCATTTTAAATGTTTCATTTATATCAACTCCTTATTACATATTTTACCATACATTTTAAAAATAAGTAGAAAAATCATATATACTTTACATTTTGTTGTAATTATCTTTAAAACTTGTGTACTCTCTATTTTTGTTATATCCTAAAACACAATCTAAATTAATATTATCTAAACTCTTGAATATATGCATATCTATATTTTTATCAATTTTTCTTAAATCATTAATTAAATTTTTAATTTCTTTTCTTTTACTCAAACTTTCATCAATACTACTATCCTCTGTAAATTTACAAGCGCAATTTAAGAAAGTTAAACCATTATATCTAATAAATGATTTAATATCTTGTTCTTTAATCAAATAAAGAGGCCTAATTAATTCCATATTTTCAAAATTTTCACTATGCAGTTTAGGCATCATCGTTTTAACTTCAGAACCATAAAACATTGATAACAACGTTGTCTCAATAACATCGTCAAAATGATGACCCAACGCTATTTTATTGCAACCTAATTCTTGAGCTTTGCTATACAAATATCCTCTACGCATCTTAGCGCACATATAACATGGACTTTTAAAGTCAACAGTATTTACGACATTAAAAATATCACTTTCAAATATTTCGATAGGTATATTCATTGTCTTAGCATTATCGATAATTAAATCAACATTCTTTTGACTATACCCTGGATTCATAACAACAAAACGCAAATCAAACCTAACTTTACCATGTCTTTGTAACTCTTGCATACATTTAGCCAATAAAAAAGAATCCTTACCGCCGCTAATACAAACCATGATTTTATCATTTTCATCAATCAATTCGTATTCTTGTATAGCTTTGATGAATTTACTCCATATCTCCTTACGATACTTTTTAATGATGCTTTGTTCAATTTCTTGATACTTTTCTAATTTTTTCATACCTTACCTCTTATCTATAATAGGTAAATCAGGATTATATCTATTAATAGCATTTAAAAAACGTTCCTCATGTTCTATATCAATAAAAAGCGAAATAGGACTATCAGCAATAATGCAGATAGAATGCTTTTTAATAACAACGGCTTTTATATTATTCCATGAAAAGCCAATAATTGTACCACTATCAGATAAATCTTTAATACCTGTTGCATCAACTTCTAAATTACCAATATGTACTTTGTTTTTTTCAACTAAGTAACCAATATAGAAAATCATAAAATAACAAATCAATAATATAAAAGATATGATAGCTAAAACAAGGAATATTTTAAAAGGCATAGACATATTAAATACTTTAAAAAACAAACTTGTAATAAACATTATAATGATAAAAAATAAATTTATAATACCTTTTTCAATGTAATTATAAACTTTAATAGAAGGTTTTTTTAATATTTCACCTTTAATAAGCATTACACCTTGTGATTCATCATAACATTTAAAATAATTATTATCTATATTATATTTTATTTTCATTATATCACCATGTGAGTTTTCAAAAGAAAAACCAAGCAAAAAGCTGGTTTAAGAATTTTTTCTTATCGAATTGCTGTTCATACGTAAAACACGTACACTAGGTACTTCTTCTGTATGAATTATCTCACCATAAGGAGCTTCATCATTAAAACAAGAATTAGTGTATGAATCTTCATAATTCTTAACGCCAGTTCCAGAAATAGAAAAGTGATCTAAATCTATACCCTCTGGTACAGAAAACCTCCCATCTGTTCTTGAATAATTTAAACGCTTCATGTCAAACTCACCCTCTCTACTAATAGTATACTATATATTTACATTTTAATAAAGTTTTTTTGACAAATACTGATAAATATATCAAAAAAAATAACAATAAAACTATCGTAAACAAAAAAACTAATCCGCATCACGAATTAGTTATTTATCAAACTCGAAAAGTTCGAGCAAAATTCATTATGGTAGCGACGAGTGGATTCGAACCACCGACCTGCTGGGTATGAACCAGATGCTCTAGCCAACTGAGCTACATCGCCAAATTAAGTAAGCAATATAATAATAACATATTTGCTTACTTTTGACAATACCAAATATTAAATTTTAATAATTTTCTTTCTTTAATTCAAAATAACTTTGTGGATGTGAGCAAACAGGACATACTTCTGGTGCTTTATCTCCAAAATGAACATAGCCACAATTACGGCAAATCCACATATTAGCTACTGGCTTATTAAATACTAATTCATTTTCAATATTAGATAATAATTTTTTGTATCTTTCTTCATGCTCTTTTTCAATTTTACCGACATTCTCAAATAAATATGCTATACGATCAAAACCTTCTTCTTTAGCTGTTTTAGCAAATTCAGCATACATATCAGTCCATTCGTAATTTTCACCAGATATAGCATCTTTTAAATTATCGATTGTACTTGGAACTTCACCCTCATGTAATAATTTAAACCATATTTTAGCGTGTTCTTTCTCATTGCCAGCTGTTTCTTCAAAGATAGCAGCAATTTGTTCATATCCTTCTTTTTTAGCCTTACTAGCATAATAAGTATACTTATTTCTAGCTTGACTTTCGCCTGCAAAAGCTGTCATTAAATTTTGTTCTGTTTTACTTCCTTTTAATTCCATAATAATCCTCCTATTTTTTAAAAATACTAATAAATTTGGCAAAGCCATATAGTATTTCATTACTTTGATTAATAGCTACACTTTTAAATATAGCTTTACCACCTATTGTTAAAGCAGCAATAAAAGCTGTAACTAATAAGCTAGATAAAAATAAATTAATATATTGCGATAAAAATAAAGATATTGTAACCCCTACACTACCGGATATAATACCACAAATATCACCAATAACATCATTACAGAAACTAGATACTTTATCAGCATTCTTTTTCAAATAAACAGCTTGTTTAGCGCCTTTTACTTTTCTTGAACTCATAGAATGAAATGGTTCTTCAGAAGCCCCTGTTACAGCTACACCAATCATATCAAATAGAATACCAAAAGCTATAAAAGCTAGTAAAATAATGATAGCTACATAAATATTTACATTCTTAATAACACTTTCAGATAAAGATGAGAAAGCTATACTTATAAAGAAAGCTAAGATAGTAATACGTGCTATCCAACTAAAATCAATTTTTTGTTTACTCTTTGCTTGTATTTGTTTTTTAATTTCTTTTTTCATATTCACCACTATTAATATTATACCTAAAATACATAAAAAAGCAATAAAAAGAGACCAATAAGGTCTCTAGTTTTCAGATTCTTCTAACATATTTTTAATGAATATACCATAACCTCTATGAGGATTATCAACTACGACATGTGTGACAGCTCCAATTATGTATTCACCTTGTACAATAGGTGATCCACTCATTCCTTGGACAATTCCATTAGTTTTTTGTAGTAATCGCTCATCAACTATTTCAAATAATATGTTTTTAGTATCTTGATTATTATAAGTTTTAATGATTTTAATTTCATATTCTTCAACTTTATCATCTTCTAAAACTGTATAAATAGTAGCTTTACCTTTTTTAATATCATTTTTATCAGCTACTTTAAACTTCTTAGAATCATCAAATGCGTTAGTATAATTACCAAAAATACCTTTATTAGTATTTTCATATATATCTCCACTACTTTCATCTCTAAGAACTCTAGCATTCTTCTCACCCGGTATACCATTTTCACTTGGTTCAATATCGGTAACTAAAGATTTATATATGCTACCAGAAGAAACATCAAATATTTTACCCGTTTTAGAATCAACTATTTCGTGGCCTAAGGCTCCAAATAATTTAGTTTCAGGATCAATATATGTAAGAGTTCCAATACCTGTGATACTATCCTTAACATATAAACCTGTACGATAACTATTATTTTGTTTAATTAATGTCAGATTAGTAAACTTTTTTAAATCATTATGTATATAGCCTATCTTAATATTACCATCACTAGATGATACAACATCAGTTAAATCCTTAATAGAATTTATGCTTTTATCATTTATAGTTGTTATAACATCACCTATATTAAGTCCGGCATCCTTAGCTATATATTTGTGATTAACATCATAAAATCCAACTATTACAACACCATTAGCTTTAAGCTCAATACCTATGTTATGGCCACCTAAAATTAAATAATCAGAATACGCTTTAACAAAATTGGGTATAAATAAAATAGTTAAAAGAATCATTTGAAATGTTTTTTTGATCATAAAACATCTCCTTAATATAGACTACAAATATATTATGGCTATTAATTCATTAATTATTAAAAAAGATAGAATTATTCTTCTACCTTTAAATCTTCTAAAGTACCATTTTCAGTTACTATTTTATTAATATCAGTTTCTATTTTTTTTAATTGTTCATCACAGTCTTTAATTAATTTCATAGCTTCATTATATTTATCAATTGATTCTTCTAAATCACTATTATTGTTTTCTAAATCAGCTATAATCCCTTCTAATTTAGTCATTTTTTCTTCGAATTTCATAAATACCTCCTTATAAAATATCTTCTACTTTTACCTTAGCTTTACCTTCAGAAAATCTTAAATCTAAAATATCGTTCTTTTTCAAATCATTAACGGAAGTTATAATTTTGTCATCTTTATAAGCTAAATTATAACCTCTTTTTAAAACATTCAAAGGATTAACTAAATTTAATTTATCAATTATATTGGCTATTTCAACATGCTTGTTATCAATTTTAACTTTGATACTAGTATTTAATTTTTCACAAAACATATCCAATCTTTGTTTTTTATTTTCATATAAAACCATTGGATTTTTAATTACATATGAAGATTTATAACTATCCAATAATAATTTTTGAACATTTACTTTTTTAAAAACAGCCTCATTTAATCTTATTAATAATTGACTTATATATTGATTTAAATCAGATAAATTAGGTACAGCTAACTCAGCAGCAGCCGTTGGTGTGGGAGCACGTAAATCTGATACAAAATCAGCTATTGTAAAATCAATTTCATGACCTACAGCAGAAATAACTGGTATTTTGCAATCAAATATAGCACGAGCTACAATTTCCTCATTAAATGGCCATAAATCCTCAATAGATCCACCACCACGTCCAACTATTAAAACATCCAAATCATAATTGCCGGCTAAAGTAATATTTTTAACGATATCAAAAGCAGCATTATCACCTTGAACTAAAGATGGAAATAAGATAACTTGTGCGATAGGATACCTTCGTTTAATAGTAGTTAAAATATCTTTTATAGCAGCACCAGTATTAGCTGTTATAACACCAATTTTTGAAGGATATTTAGGAATTGGTTTCTTATATTTACTATCAAATAATCCTTCACTTTCCAATTTTTTCTTTAGTTTTTCAAATTCAATATATAAATTACCTAAACCATCTTCTTGCATTTCATCAACGTATATTTGATAATTACCAGTAGCTTCATAAACACTAATTCTGCCGGTTATTAATACCTTGGTACCATCAACTGGATTAAAATTTAAATTAGAAGCGGCTTTAGCAAACATAATAGCATTTATTTTACTTGTTTCATCTTTAATTGAAAAATATAAATGTCCTGTTGAATGAGCTTTAAAATTAGATATTTCACCTTTTATAAAAACTTGTTGTAAATTATCATCAGTATCTAATTTGTGTTTAATATATCGATTAATTACCGATACACTTAAATACTTATCATTCATTGTCCACCTTGTTATGATATGCTTTATCTAAAACAGCATTAATCATTTTGCATACATCTTCATCACTATAGTTTTTAGCTAATTCAACAGCTTCATTTATACAAACAATATCAGGAGTATCAGTATACATAAGCTCATATAAACCAATACGTAAAATAGCTATATCAGTATTACCTAAACGATCAATCGTCCAACCATTTAAATATGTATTAGCTAAATCATCTAATTCATTTTTATATGTTAAAACACCATAAACAGTTTCCTTAACAAATTCGTTATCTATTTCTAAATTTTCTTTAATAACATCTTCTACGTTGTATGACATCTTATTTTTTTCATATACAATCATTTGATATAGAATTGTCATTATTATTTTTCTTGCTTCATTTCTATTCATATATATCACCTATCTAATTATACTATATTTATTTTAAAAAACAAATATTTTTTACACAAAATAAGCCAACACAAATTGGCTTATCTTACATTTTGTTTAACTTCACACAAACAATTAGCTTGCTGCAAATAGAATTTAAAATCTCTAGTAGCAATAGAACCACTTACAATTGATGAAATTTTATTAATATCATCTAAAGGTAAATTCATTACCATTTGGTTAGTAACTTCATTTTTAGAATTAATCTCACCATAGTAAATATATTTCCATTCCTTACCCTTTTTAACTCTCATTGATTTTATAATATTTTTGTCTTTTACATACTGTATACTATTAAAGCCATAAATTTCACCTTTTCTAACAATACAAATGTCGTATTCATGACTTTGAAAATCATTTTTCATAAACCTCTCACTTAATTCTATTTTTTAGTTCGTACAATTTATTCAAAGCATCCATTGGCGTTAAATTAAGAATATCTAACTCTTTGATTTCTTTTTCAACTTCTGATTCTTTTTCAATTAAATCATCCAAAGGAAGAGCTGCTTGAATAACAACATCACGTTCTTTTTCATTATTCTCATATACTTCCAAAATTTGGTTAGCTCTTTTAATTAAAGCATCTGGTAAATTAGCTAATTTAGCAACATGAATACCATAACTTTTATCAACGCTACCATCTTTTATCTTATGTAAGAAAGTAATATTTCCATTATCTTCTTTAGCCGAAACATGAACATTCTTTAAATATTCTAAATTATTCTCTAAATCGGTTAATTCATGATAATGTGTTGAAAATAAAGTTTTACATTTAATATTATCATGTATATATTCAATAATAGATTGCGCTAAAGCCATACCATCAAAAGTTGCTGTACCTCTTCCTAATTCATCGAATAATACTAATGAATTATCTGTGGCATTCGCAATCGCATAATTAGCTTCATTCATCTCAACCATAAATGTTGATTCACCACTAACTAAATCATCTGATGCTCCAATACGGGTAAATATAGCATCAAAAATAGGCATTGTACATGCGCTACAAGGCACAAAACAGCCCATTTGAGCCATGATAACTGTTATGGCGAATTGTCGCATATAAGTAGACTTTCCGGCCATATTTGGGCCTGTAATTAATAAAATATTGGTATTTTCATCCATGATAATATCATTAGACACAAATTCACTATTTTCAAGCACTTGTTCAACAACAGGATGTCTATCATCTTTAATACATACATTACGATTATCAACCAAAACAGGTCTCACGTAATTATATAAACTAGAAACCTCAGCAAATGCTTGTAAACAATCAACTTCACTTAATACCTTAGCTATTTTTTGTAATGTTGGGATATACGTTTTAACATGTTCTTTTATATCAACAAATAGTTGATACTCTAATTCGACAATTTTTTCTTCAGCATTTAAAATTAAAGCTTCTTTTTCTTTTAAAATTGGACTTATATATCTTTCACAATTAGCTAAAGTTTGTTTTCTTTCATATCCATATTCATCTTTAATATTACTAATATTGCCTTTAGATACTTCAATATAATATCCAAATACTTTGTTATAACCAACTTTTAAATTTTTAATACCCGTTCTTTCCTTCTCTTCATTTTCAAAACGAGCAATAAAGTCCTTGCCACCTTTACGTAAATCTTTTAACTCATCTAATTCACTGTTATAACCTTCTTTAATCAAATAACCTTCTTTTAAAGATATAGGTGGGTTTTCATATATACTTTTATCTAATAAAGTATATACATCATCCAATGTTTCAATATCTTTATCATAGTTTAATTTATTTAAAACATCTTTTATTAAAGGTAATGCTTTTAAGGAACTTTTAAGTTGTAATAAATCCCTTGCATTAACAGATCCAAAAGCGATTCTACCAGATAATCTTTCTAAATCATATACTTCATTTAAATAATTTCTTAAATCGTCAGTTAAAATAAATTCCTCTAATAATTTAGATACAAAATCATATCTTCTTTCAATATCTTTCTTATTAACTAACGGATACTCGATAAAAGATTTCATCATACGTGAACCCATAGCTGTTTTAGTTTTATCAAGCAACCAAATTAAAGAATGATTTCTTTCTTTTAAACGTAATGTTTCAGTTAATTCTAAATTACGTTTTGTATGCATATCCATCTTTAAATAATCTTTATTTTCTTTTAAAATAGCTTTTTGAATATGCGATAAATCACGTAATTGAGTATGATTAATATAAGTTAATAATAATTTAGCCGCTTCTTGTAAACGATAATCATATAATTCATTATATACATATTTATATTGATTTAATTCTTCAATATCATCCAAAATAGACATAACAATTTTAAAATTATTTTTAAGCAAAGAATATATATTTTTATCAAAAGAATCCTTGACGACGATTTCTTTTAATCCTAAGCTAACAACTTGACTTACAAGATTAGTTGAATTATGTTCATATCCAATAACATTAACCTCACCAGTTGTTATGTCAGCATAACATACAGCATACATATCTTTAAACTCTAAGATACAGCCAATATAATTGTTTTCTTTTTCATTTAAAGATTCATTAAATAAAGTACCACTACTTACAATTTGTGTCATACCTCTTTTAACAATACCTTTAGCCTCTTTAGGATCTTCTAATTGTTCACATATACCAACTTTATATCCTTTAGAAACCAATTTATCAATATAAACACCAGCAGCATGATATGGAATACCACACATAGGTATTCTCTCGTCTAAACCGGCATTTTTACCTGTTAGCGCAAGCTCTAATTCACGAGAAGCTATTTGAGCATCCTCAAAAAACATCTCATAAAAATCGCCTAAACGGTAAAATAAAATAATATCCTTATTTTGTTTTTTGGTTTCTATATATTGCCTCATCATAGGCGTTACCTTATTTATATCAACACTATCTAATGTCATACAACTCACCTTTACTAATTATACCATTTTTTTATAAAAAAAACATTAATAATATAATTTATATAATATAAAAACTTCACTAATTATGATGTGAACCCCAATTGGTAGACATCACTAAAAAACGCAAGTATATTAAAAAGAGAAAAGTTATTTTTCTCTTTTTGTGTAAGTTTTTCTCTTTTTCTTTATTTTTGACTTTAATCTTGTTGTGTTATAAAATAATATCCATTCTTCTACAAGTTGAATATATTCTTGTAAAGATGTAATATTATTATTGTACAAAGTTTCTTTCTTAAGGAGTGCATGCCAACTTTCGATTGGAGAATCATCTATTGGTGTGCCTTTACGTGACATGGAAATTTGTATTCCATTTGATTCACATATAGCTTTGTACTCATAAGATGTATATTGGAATCCTTGATCACTATGTATGATCAATCCGTGTACATCTTTTTCTTTTGATAAAGCCTGATTTAATGTATCAATTACCAATTTATTATCATTGTGTTTTGATATAACATAAGCAACTACATGTCTATCATATAAATCTATAATTGTAGATAAATATGCTCTTGAACCTTTAAATATTAAATATGTTACATCTGTATCCCAAACTTTATTTGACTCATTAGTCGTGAAATTTCTGTTTAATAGATTTGGTTTAACATTATCTTCGATTCGTTCATTTTTATGTTTAATTTTAGCTTTTCTTATATATTCAGCTATTAAATTATATTTCTTCATTATTCTTAATACCTTCTTTCCATTCATAACTACACCATATTTTTGGAGTAGGCCATCAACAATCCTACGATATCC
>JAEEGL010112854.1_pt1 | contig 22472 bp, 23 predicted proteins | sample 9134231 | NCBI WGS metagenome assembly JAEEGL01 (sample SAMN16246548, study PRJNA631951) | gut metagenome | biome: gut microbiome; feature: rumen; material: fiber-attached | host: Bos | place: Iran: Karaj | collected 2018-10
ATTGCAGTTACAGAAAATATACGGTAAGTGGGGCCATCAATTCCATGATCGGAAGCGGCTTTATCCTGAAGAGGTCTGATAAGCATCCGCCATGGCAGGATGCTCACCTTCCGGGAGAATTTACTGCGGCAGTGAAAAATAGTTTGCAATACCTATGGAAGAGAAATGCCAAATGTTGTATACTTAAAGTATGCAGATATAATGCCCGGTTAGGGATAGTCGAGACAGGCCGTCCGGATTGAAGGCTGATCTGCCGTGGAGGTTATATATGGCAACGGAAACGGAACAAAAGCCGTGGGAACTGCTTTCCTATGAGGAAAAGAATCTCCGGCTCTTCCTCAAGCAGAAGGCTCTTCTCAAGACATTTCTTGAGACGGGAGCCCTCTCGAAGGAACAGTATGATAAGAGTTTCCGCGACTTAACGGAAAAAATGGAAAGAAAGCTCCTGAGGGCATGAGAAGAAAGAGATTGCACCGAACACCGGCAGATGCGGGATCTGAAGTTCCTTATCGCAGCATAATGACAGTATAACGACATGATATAGCTTCACATTTGCGGGAATGGATCATCGGAAAGGCAGGCGATGATGTGAAAGAGCTTACGATTGATGCGGTGATCGGGAACATGGAAGCTGTCACGGATTATATCAACGCCTGGCTGGAGGAGATCGAGTGCCCGGTAAAGGCACAAATGCAGATTGATATCGCCGTTGATGAGATCTTCAGCAATATCGCCCGATATGCTTATACACCGGAGATCGGGGAAGCGGTCATCCGCCTGGAGACGGAAAGCGACCCTCATGCTGCGGTCATTACGTTTATGGACCGTGGTAAGGCTTATGATCCGCTGGAGTTGAAGGAACCGGATACGACGCTTTCTGCTGAGGAAAGGCCGATAGGGGGGCTGGGCATTTTCCTCGTGAAAAAGATCATGGATGATGTGGAGTATGCGTATAGGAACGGACAGAACATACTGCGCATCCGTAAGAAGATCTGAAGAGCATGGCTTTGGTAAGGCTGCCTTGCAAGAAGCCGCAGCATAGCGGGAAATGGTAAGCAAAAGACGATCATCAGGAACAACATAGAATAGGATCGGAGGAAACAGTATGCTTAAGATCAAGAAAGAAACGGGAAACGGCAGCCTGACGGTGCAGCTGGAGGGCAGGCTGGATACGACGACCGCTCCGGAGCTGGAAGCATCCCTCAGAGAGTCTCTGACAGGTGTGACGGAACTGACGCTGGATATGGCTGCGTTGGAGTATATCTCTTCAGCCGGCTTGAGAGTGCTTCTTTCCGCCCAGAAGATCATGAACAAACAAGGCGAGATGAAGATCATCAATGTAGGCGAAGTCATCAATGAGATATTTGAGGTGACCGGTTTTTCGGATATTCTGAATATCGAATAAAGCGGCTCCCGTTCGAACGAAAACGGTGCCAGCGTATACCCTTTGGTATATGGCGGTAGGTGCCGTTTTTTGCGTACTTTTGCGTGCGGCAGCCTGCAGCTTGCGGTATATAGATCTGAAATAGCTGAAAGCTGCAATGCTGAACTTCCCGGCTTTCCGAAATGCCGATTTTCTCATTTGTTCATGCATAACGGAACGTTTGACGGTCCCTGTATTTTTGCGGCAAGTCCTGTCTGCCGTCTTTTTTTCGGAAAGGGCTTTCGCGGTTTGTCATCCTCCGCTATAATAAACCTGTGTGATGGAATCAACCGGCAAACAGAACCTGAGCGGAGGCAGTATGAAAACGATCTATGATTTCGAGGAACAGGCGCAGGTCATTACACCTCAGCTGGTATACTATCCGGAAATGATCCGGACGAACATCGGAAAGATGATCGCCCTGGCGGGCGGTGCGGAGCGGCTTTGGCCCCACATCAAGACGCATAAGATGGAAAAGGTGGTGGAGATGCTCCTTTCCATGGGTATCGACAAATGCAAGTGCGCCACCATCGCGGAGGCGGAGATGTGCGCCCGCGCCGGCGTGAAAAAAGTGTGCGTGGCCTACCCGATGGTCGGGCCGAACATAGCGCGCTTCGTAAAGCTCATGAAGGCGTATCCGTGCGTCACTTTTTACACGATCGGGGATGATGCGGAACAGGTCGCGGTGCTCGGCGCTGCCGCGGCAGCGGAAAGTATGTGCGTGAACATGCTGGCGGATGTCGATATGGGCCAGCACAGGACCGGTGTGCCTATAGAGAATGTACGGGATCGCTTTGAAGTTTGGGACAAACTGCCCGGCATTCACATGGCAGGCATGCACTGTTATGACGGCCATCGGCATGAAAAAGACCCGCAGACCCGTCTGGAGGAGACGGAAAAGGTCGATTCTGCCATCGAGATCGCAAAGGGACAGCTCTTGGCACAGGGGCTGGACTGCCGTGTGCTGATCATGGGAGGGACCCCTTCTTTTCCCTGCCATGCCAGGCTGACGGGTGAATATCTGAGCCCTGGTACCTGTGTGATAGGGGATATGGGGTATTCTGACAGCTTTCCGGATCTTGATTTTTCAACGGCAGCCGCCATTATGACGCGTGTTGTTTCAAGGCCGATGGAGAATCGCTTTACCATGGATATGGGTACAAAGGCAGTTGCCTCTGATCCGCCTTATGAACGGGCCAGGATCGTGGGAATGGAGTATTGTCATACAGTAGTCCATAATGAGGAACACTGGGTCGTGGAGGTGCCGAAAGAACATATCGGAGATATCCCGCCGATCGGTACGGAATTATTCGCGATCCCCGCGCATATCTGCCCCTGCGCGCCGCTCTATCCGGAGGTGCCGGCGGTGGAAGGCGGACATCTGAAAGAATGGTGGACTGTTACGGCACGCAACAGGAAGATCACCATCTGATCGGGAGGGAATGACATGGAATCGATCCTCATCAGAAACGGGCTGGTGATAGATGGTACAGGAACTCCCGGAAAACGGGCGGATGTATTCATAAAGGAAGGTATGATCGCCGAAGTAGCGCCTTCATGTGCGTTTCAGGCGGATACCCTGATCGATGCTTCCGGCAAAGTTGTTTGTCCAGGCTTTGTGGATATCCACCGTCACCACGATGCAAAGCCTCTGAATGATCCGGATTTCGGCCGCATTGAACTGGCCCAGGGGATCACGACCGCTGTTTCCGGGAATTGCGGTATCAGTATGACGCCTCGACCTGCCGAGGAAGGCGCCGCGAGGGCATATTATTCCTTTCAGGAGCCGGTACTCGGCCCAATCGCGCTGGGCGGGCCTGCGACCTATCGTGAGTACATGGAGGCGCTTGATCATGCGCTGATCCCGCTCAATACGGCTTCTATGGTCGGGACCGGTACGGTGAAGATATGCGTCAAGGGCTTTTCAGATACCCCCTACACGCAGGAGGAGCTTGCCAAAGCGCGCGCGCTCATAGAAGACGCGATGGAAGAAGGCGCCGTGGGGGTCTCCTTGGGCATCATGTATCTGCCGGAGTGCTATTCTACCAGGGAAGAGTTTGCCCGTATACTGGAACCTGTCGGACGAAGGGGAGGCCTTATTACCGCGCATATCCGCGGCGAAGGAGACAGCCTTGTCGAAAGCGTGAAGGAAGTCATACAGATCGCAGAGATGAGCGGATGTGCACTGGAGATCAGCCATTTCAAGAGCTGCGGCATGAAAAACTGGCGTAGGGAGATATACAAAGCGATCGACTGCATTGAGGAGGCCCGGGCAAAAGGCCAGGATGTCACCTGTGATCTTTATCCCTATGACGGCGGCAGCACTTCGCTTACGACTATGCTTCCGCCGGTATTCGTGGCGGGCGATATGGAAAATGCCCTTCAGAGGCTTGGGACACCGGAGGGCGTAGAGGCGTTTCGAAAAGCTTCCCGTGTGCTGTATGGTGACTGGGACAATTTCTGCGTGACACTCGGCTGGGACAGGATCATCATAAGCGGCGTGCAGCCCGGAAATGAACGTTTTCGCGGAAAGACCGTGACGCAGGCGGCAGCGGAATTCGGTTTTGAGGATGCGCCTGCTCTTGCTGCATACCTGATGCACACAGAGCATGGGAAAACAGCCATCATCAATATGTCAATGTGCCAGGATGATATCGATACCATCGCGCGGCTTCCGTATTCCAGTATCATTTCCGATTCCATCTACGCTAAAACCGATACCCCGCACCCCAGGATGTACGGTGCATTTCCCAAGGTGATACGGGAATACGTGATGGAACGCGGCTTGTATACGCTGGAGGAGGCGATCCGGCGTATGACAGGACAGCCTGCGCAGCGCATGGGTCTTGCGGGGAGGGGTATCATCGCCAGAGGAAATCACGCGGATATCCTGGTGTTTGACCCGGCAATTTTCCGGGACAATGCGACTTATGAGGACCCGGCCAGGCTCGCGACAGGGCTGGAATGGTGCCTCGTTAACGGAACAGTCGCTATAGACCATGATCGGTATACCGGTGTAAGAAACGGTATGAATTTAAAAAGAAAGAAGGCATGAACACATGGCGGATGTTTATGAGAAACTGAGAGAAATGAAGATCACTCTGCCCTCCCCGCCGCCCAAAGGTGGCGTCTATACGCCTGTGATGGAATTCGGCACGAAGCTTTTGTACTGCTCCGGCTGCGGACCGGCACTCAGCGACGGGAGCAATGTGATCGGTAAAGTAGGCAGGGACCTTACTCTGGAGCAGGGACAGAAGGCGGCATATAACTGCATGCTGAACCTGCTGGCGAATCTCGATGCCTATCTTGGCGGAGAGGCGGACGGCGGGCTCAACCGCATCAAAAGGTGTGTAAAGGTGCTGGGCTTTGTAAACAGTGCGGATGATTTCACCCAACAGCCTCAGGTAGTGAACGGCGGTTCCAATTTGCTGCTGTCGGTACTCGGAGAAGAGAAGGGTCTGCCTGCCCGTACGGCGATAGGCGTAAACGCTACTCCGGGCGGGATCGCGTGTGAGATCGAAATGCTGGTTGAATACGAATAAACGCGGGGATCGTATGCACTGCCGGAGACTGTGTTTCCGGCAGTGGTCTTTCGTCTGCTGAGTAAGCGGAAGAATGGCGTATATGGTGACCGGACGCGAAACGGGAGGGCTCTGCATGGAAGATATGTGGAATTTGATCGTCAGGGAATTGACAGCCGGCGGGATGAAGCTTTTATGGGGACTCATCATACTGGTCCTCGGACTGGTGCTCATCCACTTTATCAATAAACTGATCACCGGGAAAAGCGGCAAGATCAAGCGGCTCGATCCCGGGCTCATCGGCTATCTGAGGGCTTTTTTGCGTATCCTCATGTATGTAGTGCTCTTCCTTACGGTGGCGAGCATTTGGGGCGTGCCGCTCACATCCTTTGTTACGATACTGGCTTCCGCTTCTGTCGCCATTTCACTGGCGCTGCAGGGGGTGCTCTCCAATTTCATTGGAGGCATATTGCTGCTGGTGCTCAAACCCTTTCAGGTCGGAGATTACATTCGGGCGGAGCCGCTTGAGGGAACAGTCTGTGGGGTATCCATATTGTATACAAAGCTCAACACCTTTGATAATAAAGGCGTTGTGCTGCCAAACAGCAGCCTGATCAACACAGCGATCGTAAATTACACCGCTCAGAAGACAAGGCGCGTTGACCTGACTTTCTCGGTCGCCTATGATTCCGATATCGATAAGGTAAAAACAGTTCTTTTGCAGGCGGCTCAGGATTCTCCGGCCTCTCTTGCGGAGCCTGCACCGGTGATAGGGCTTGTCAAGCACAATGAGAGCAGCCTTGATTTTGCCCTCAAGGTTTGGTGCAATACGCCGGATTACTGGTCGACCTATTTTGATCTCAATGAACGCGTAAAAAAGTATTTTGACCGGGAAAATATTGAGATACCCTATCCGCAGGTGGATGTACACATGAAAAAGGGTTCGGATTGAAGCGGGCGGCCTGCGAACAGTGCAGAAAGACAAGGACAAGAGAGGAAAGATATCATGATGAGGAAACAAGTTTTGACTCTTGCCGTTATATTGACAATCATGCTGCCCGCAGTTTCCTTCGCCGAAGGAGAAACAAAGGTTTATACTGTCACGGAACCGGGAATAAGTATCGCACTGCCGGTCAGTTGGTTGAACATTACGACAGACAATATGAATGAAATCAATTATTACGCTTATGGTCTATACGGGGCAGTCATGATCGAAATGTTGGAGATGAATGCGATTTGTGTGTATTCTTTATCTCCTGATATGCAGGCGATCGTTTTCGTATCATATGAATATACCGGAGAGAAGGATATGGCCGCTTACAGTGAAGATGAGATGGCGAAAGCAATGGAAGATGAGCTTGAGGATTTTAGAGAGATTGGCTTCACGGTTCTCGATACAGGCTTTTATTCGAATGATTTGGGACAGTTCATCCGGATAGCTGCCTATCATCCTGGGGACGACGGAATGCAGATCGATGAACAGTATCAGACAGAATACATGTCCTGCATCAATGGGTATACTATAATGATATGCTATACATATTATGACAGCAGTTTCGAGGATGCCGTACCGTCTGGCTTTGAGTCGATCGTTGACTCCGTTGCGTTTACGCAGGATTGAACAGCCTGATATTTACTGAATAGTTGATCGAATGCTCCGGAGCGGACTGACGCTTCGGAGCGTTTTCATTCCCCTGGGTGCTGTATGTCAAGGCCTTCATCGATACGTAACAGGCAGATGAAGAGAATTTAACTAAACATCTGTTATAATAGCTTACAAGGTGTCTTTTGATGATCGGAAAAGCACAGCATGCTGCAGGCACCGCATGGATCATGAAGATGTGCCTCGTGGAATCCTGCAGATATAGAAATAAAAGGGTGCGTGCCCTTATGGAAAGAGAGTGGCAATGATGGAAGACAAGCGCATCATCAGGACGAAAAGGACGATCAAGGATACGCTTATACGTATGCTGGATCAGATGCCTTTTGAGAGGATCACAGTAGCCGGTATCTGTCGTGAGGGCTATATCAGCCGTGTCACGTTCTATACACATTATGACAGCAAATATACGCTCGTCAGGGAGATGTTCGCGGATTATATCCATGAAGCGGACGAGGGTTATCACCGCATGCAGCAAAAGAACAATCCTGATAATGACGGCAGGATAGGCTACGAGAACCTGATGGAATGCATTGCGGATGTCTACTTCAGCAACAGGAATTTCTTTGCCCATACCAGGCCGGAAGAGAATCCCTACCTCTTTTCTGAGTTTTATAACCACGTATTCAATACTGTGGATGATTACATGAAGCGCCATAAGAATCTGCTGGTGAAATATGCGCCGCGTCAGACGGCAGCGTTTATCTGCCACGGTCTTCTTGGATTATTCTATATTTGTATGAATGACAAAATGTCGGAAGCCGAGATACGTACCCTGGCCATGTCCATGTTCAGGGATATCTTAAAGTCAGAGCTTTTTATACACTGAGATCAAAGGCTGTATAAGATCGGAGGCAAGTTTAATGAAGATCACGGATGATATCATCTATATCGGCGTTAATGACCGGGAGACGGACCTTTTTGAGAGCCAGTTCCCGATACCGGGCGGCATGGCCTATAATTCCTATGTGATCCGCGATGAAAAGATCGCCGTCATGGATACCATGGAAAGGCATTTCGGCGGGGAATGGTTCGCGAAGCTGGAGACGGCGCTGGGCGGAAGGCAGCCGGATTACCTCATCGTGCAGCACATGGAGCCGGACCATTCTGCGAATATCGCATCTTTTGCGGAGAAATATCCCGGCGCCGTCATCGTGTCCTCCGCGCAGGCCTTCCGCATGATGAAGAATTTCTTCGGCACGGATTACGCGGACAGGCGGCTGGTTGTGGGCGAAGGCGCGAAGCTGGAGCTCGGCAGGCATATGCTCAGCTTCCTTACGGCACCCATGGTGCACTGGCCGGAGGTCATTATGACGTATGACGCCGCCGATAAGGTGCTGTTCAGCGCGGACGCTTTTGGCAGGTTCGGCACACCGGACGACGGCGCTCCCTGGGAGGATGAGGCGAGGCGATACTATATCGGCATCGTCGGCAAATACGGCGCGCAGGTACAGGCCGTCCTGAAAAAATGCGCGGCTCTGGATATCGCCGTCATCTGCCCGCTGCACGGGCCGGCGCTTACCGGGGATATAGACCGCTATGTCAGCCTTTACGATACCTGGTCTTCCTACAAGCCCGAGGAGGAAGGCGTGCTGATCGCCTATACTTCCGTATACGGGCATACCAGGGAGGCGGCGGAGACGCTCCGCGGCATGCTCACCGCAAAGGGCTGCAATGTCCTTCTGTATGATCTCGCCCGCAGTGACCTGTCGGAAGCTGTCGCGCAGGCCTTCAGGATGTCGAAGCTCGTGCTGGCCTCCACTACCTACAACGCTGGCCTTTTCCCGCGGATGGAAACATTTATCGAAGCACTTTGCGAGCGCGGCTTCCAGAAGAGAACGGTCGCCCTGATCGAGAACGGCTCCTGGGCGCCGATGGCGGGCAAGGTCATGAAGGGCATGCTGGAAGGCTGCAAAGATATTGCCTGGACGGAAACGACCGTGAGGATCGCTTCGGCCTTGAACGAGGCGAGCCTCGCGCAGATCGAAGCCCTGGCACGGGAGCTTGGCTGAAAATACCCGGAAGTACGGAAATAAGGAGCCGTCTCACTGTTTGTCGTGGGAAGGCTCCTTCCTGATTGCGGTTCGGCCCGGGAAAGTATCCGGCGCAGTGCGTGGCTGGTACGGAATTATTGATACACCCGATAACCGGACCCGGTTCCAGTCGGGACGGACTTCAGAACTGGAGGAAACGCGATATGACGCAGTCGGAGCAGGATTCTGCCGGGGTCATCCGCCAGAAGAATACCTGGACGCTTATGCCGCCGCAGAAGATAGGGAATATCACTCTTCTCCAGATGGCGGATATCACAGGGGATAAGAGATGGACTTGTTGGCCGCGCGTTCAGATATGCCACGAGGTCATACTTATGCTGTCCGGTGAGGCTGTCGTAACCTGCAACGGAGAGGAGTTTCCGCAGAGTGCGGGCCGATTGGTCATCATTCCCGAAGGCGTTATCCACAGTATGCGCTTTACCGGAACACATCCGACGCGTATACAGATCGCCGGCTTCCATTTTCAGCGCGGGACACAGGATTTTATCCGCAGACAGAGTGAGAAACGGCAGCAGCCGTATGATCTTAGGCCGTATACTACGGAGATACGGGTACTTCTGAATATGCTCGTTGAAGAGTATTTTCAGAACGGCTGCCGTCCGAGTGAACCGGTACGGGCGCTCCTGTATCTGCTGCTGCTCAATATCGGCCGGTGCACGCAGGAACCGCTTGAGCTTTCCCCGGGCGGAAGCATAGCAATCGAAAACACTGACGATCCACTGACGCGGCAGCTTTGCCTGTATATTCGTGAACACGCTCTGGAGATCAGATCCCTTAAGGAACTCGGCGCTTCATTTATGTACAGCTATTCATATCTTTCTCATCATTTCAGCGCGAACGCAGGGTATTCCCTGAAACAGTACTGGGAACGATACCGCCTGGAGGCATGCATCCGCCTGATGCATGATGAATCTCTTTCCCTTACCCAGATTGCGCAGATGGCCAATTTCCAGTCGATACAGACCTTTTCGCGCGCATTTTTGCAGACATTCGGCCTTTCGCCTTCAAAATACCGTCAGCTTATCGTGAGGCAGCCGGCGAAATAGCATAAAAAGAAAACTATTAAGTGAAAAAAGATAAAGACATTTCCGGAATGTGGGGATATACTGGATTATGCTCTCCGGCTGCTGAAGCGGGAAACACTTGAAAGGTGAGTGGGAACATGTCTTCATATCTGCAGGAACATGTTGACTTCAAAAAGCATAACGAAGAAGTGCGGGCTGTAATGGAAGCATTCAATTCCGGAAAGCCGGTACGGGTGCCGATGATCATCTCGGGCTCGATCACGAATTATATCAATAACCCGGAACTCAACACGCGAGGGATGACCTTCGAGCAATTTTTCACGGATCCCCAGACGCAGATCGACGCGCAGCTTGCCTATCAGTACTGGCAGAGGCATAACCTCCTGTGCGACCGCGAGATGGGCCTGCCCGAGCGGTGGCAGCTGGGTGTGGATTTCCAGAATTCCTACGACGCTTCCTGGGCAGGATGCCCCATCGTTTACAAAGGGCCGCTGCCCGATACTCTCCCCATACTGCGGGAGGAAAAGCGGCGGCTGTATGACATGCCGAGCCTTCTGCCCGTGAAGCAGGGACTCATAGGGCGCGCAATGGAGTTTATTGATTACATGGAAGACTATTGCGCGGAACACGAGTACGCCGGCCGCCCGATCGACCCGCCGCGCGGCTTTTCCGGGGAGGGATGCGACGGCATTCTGGACCTCGCCTACAAAATGCGGGGAGCGGAACAGCTGCTCATCGATATGCTCGAGGACGAAGAATACTACTCCGACCTGATGGAGTGGATCACGGAGAATCTCATCCACCGTATCCGCACGCTCAGAAAGATGCATGCCGAGCGCTGGGGTACGGCGCCGCACGGCTTCTATTTCGCGGACGATGCGATCTGCCTCTTGTCACATGAGATGTACCGTGAATACGTACTCCCGTATCATAAGAGGCTGATCTCGGAATTTGCGGACGGTGAAAAGATCGGGCTGCATTTGTGCGGAGGGAATATGCAGCACTGGGAGGGACTGGTCAGGGAACTGCCGATCGCCACGATCGATACCGGGTTCCCCGTGGATTTTGACCGTATCCGCGACCAGGTCGGTGATGATGTCGTGATTCAGGGCGGGCCTACGGTCATGCTCGTCAAGGACGGACCTTCTGACGCGATACGGGAGGAAACAAAGCGCATCCTCTCAAGTCGGGCGGCGCGGTGCGGCCGGTTCATACTGATCGCCGCCAACAACATGGCTCCCTGTACTCCGGTTGAGAATGTTGCGGCAATGTACGATACAGTAAAGGAATTCGGCTGGCTTTGAAGCTGTATACCGGTGTTACGGGGTGTTGTAATGTTAAGCGGCAGCAAACTGTACAGCATAAAATGCATAATCTTGTTCCAAAAAGGGTAAAGACAAAAGTTGCTTTTTGTGTTATCATTTAATTAACCGGGTGTGGAGTGCCGCCATAAGGTATCGCGGATACGGATCCGTGCTGCATAACGGAGGCCATTCCCGGTGGCGCGGTTTATCCGCAAATCATTTTATTAAGGAGGTATCCTCATGAAGAGAATCCTTTCCCTGGCTGTCAGTCTGGCGCTTGTGATTGCCTGCTTTGCGGGTTTTTCAGGCTCTGTTCTTGCCGAAGAGCAGGAGCTTGTGACATTTAAGTGGATGTATCCGCTGGGACAGGGCTTCCAGGTTGTCGACTCGATGGCCGAAAATCCGACCATCCAGCGTGCTAATGAAGCAAACAACGTCGAGATCGAGTTCTGGCATCCTCCGGTCGGCCAGGAGACCGAGCAATACACCCTGATGCTTGCCAGCGACCGCCTGCCGGATATTATCACCCACGGCTGGGGTCTTCCCGAGACTTTCCCCGGTGGCCCCGATAAGGCGATCGCGGACGATTATTTCCTCGATCTGACTGACCTGATCAAGAACTACGCTCCGAATTACCAGGGCATTCTTGAGACGAACGAAGTCGTCCGCAAGGCGGTCACCACCGATGGCGGAGCTGTTTGGAACATGTGCATGGTCGATACTACCGCCCAGCCTGAGTGGGATGGCCCGACCATCCGCAAGGATATGTGGGATCGTTACGATCTCGAGATCCCGGTAACGATCGACGATTGGTACAACTGCCTGACCGTGATCAAGGAAAAGGCTCCGAATGACTACGAAGGATTCATTACGCCCTTGTGGCTGGTAAGCTTGACGAACTCCTTCAATGAGTTCATGGGCTCCTTCAATGCTGATAACACATTCCAGCTTGATGAAGAAGGAAACGTCGTTTTCGGCCCGGTTACCGGAAACTACAAAGCATACCTCGAGACTATGCACAAGTGGTTTGAAGAAGGCCTTATCCAGGAAGACTTCGCCGCTTCCGGCTGGAGCTACTCCGAACCGTTCCTCAATGATAAGTGCGCGGCTGTGACGGATATCGGCTTCTGGAATTTCGACGCCTGGACCGCAAGCGCCGCGAATCCGGATTTCGAGATGATCGGCGTTGCCTATCCGCAGGTCGTCGAAGGCGAGATCCCGCATATCTCCTACACCAAGACACAGGCCCGCGGCTATGCGACTGTCGTCACCGCGGACTGCGAGAAGCCGGAACGCGCTGTCTCGTATCTTGATTGGTTCTACTCTCCCGAGGGCAGCCTGCTGGCCAACTGGGGTGTCGAGGGTGAGGATTACACGGTCCAGGAGGATGGTTCCAAGCTGTATACCGATAAGATCGTGCACAACGAAGAGGGCGTCGATATCGCTACCATCAACTTTAAGTATCTGTACTCTCACGGCGCTTTCCTGCGTGAGTGGACCCGTGAAAACGGCTCCTATGGTGAGGAAGCCAACGCCTGCCAGACCCGTTGGGGAGATTCCGCTGACGATGCGTATATGCTTCCTGTGACCCTTTCCTACACTACCGAAGAGTCTTCCGAGTATACCTCGATCATGAATGACATCAACACTTACGTCGCCGAGAACACTACCGCATTTGTAACCGGTACCCGTTCTCTGGAGGAGTGGGATCAGTATGTCGAGCAGATCGAGCGCATGAACCTTGCAAGGGCTCTCGAGATCACTGAAGCTGCGTATATCCGCTGGCAGAATCGCTGATCAATATGAACAGGCGATCCGGCAGGAGGGCTTTATGGCCCTCTTGCCGGATTTTCGCATGATGTACCAGAATATAAGAATCAAGGATGGGATCCCATGAACAAAGCTTTCTCTTCAGCTACGGTTTCGGACAGGTTGCGGCGATGGCTGCGCAGGGAATGGAGAACGCGTAAATACCTGTATCTGATGTCCCTGCCTTTGCTGGCTTTTCTGATCATCTTCCGTTATTATCCCATGTACGGCGTTATCATCGCTTTCAAAAAGTATACGCCGCGTAAGGGTATCCTTCACAGTCCGTGGATCGGCTTGAAGAATTTCGAGTCTTTCTTCAACAGCTTCTATTTCATCCGGATCCTGCGCAATACGGTCATGCTCAGTACCCTGAGCATACTCATATGCTTTCCCGCACCGATCCTTCTGGCGCTGCTCCTTAATGAGATCCGCTTTGAACCATACAAGCGGGTGGTGCAGACCATCACATACATGCCGTATTTCATCTCCTTGGTTGTGGTTTGCGGCCTGGTGAAAGATTTCGTAGCGACCGACGGAGCGATATCATCTGTTGTCCAAGCCTTGGGAGGGCCGAGTAAAAATCTGCTGACGATTGAATCCGCTTACCGGCCGATCTACATATGCTCCGATCTTTGGCAGTATGTCGGTTTTAACAGTATTATCTATATGGCTGCCATCTCCGGCGTGGATGCCGAGCTTTACGAGGCAGGTGTGATCGATGGCATCACGACTAGGCTCCAGCGTGCATGGTATATCACGCTGCCTTCGATCGTACCCACGATCATCATACTTTTCATTCTGCAGGTCGGCAACCTGATGAATGTCGGCTATGAGAAGACATTGCTGCTATATAATAACCAGATCATGGAGACTTCGGACATCATAGCCACGTTTGTATACCGCAAGGGACTGCTTGAAGCAGACTATTCCTACAGCGCGGCGGTCGGCATGTTCAATTCCGTCATTAATTCTATACTTCTCCTGACCGCCAATATGATCAGCCGTAAAGTGACGGAATACAGTCTGTGGTAAGGGGGCATACGCATGAAAGAATATAAAACACCTGTTCAGCGTTTCGTGGATGTGCTGATCTACATGCTCATGGGGATCCTTTGCATCATCTGCCTCCTTCCGATCATCCATGTTGTCATGGCTTCCTTTTCCGAGCCTGTTGCACTGGACTCACACAAGGGCGTGCTCATAAGGCCTTTGGGCTTCACTTTGAAAGGATACCAGCTTGTTTTCCAGATTCCCAGTATCAAGACGGGTTATATGAATACGATCTTCCTGGTCGTTGTAGGCGCATCAAGCAATATGATCGTCACCTGCCTTTCAGCCTGGGTGCTTTCGCAGAAGAGATGGTGGTATGCCAGTTTCCTCATGATACTGGTCACCATCACCATGTTTTTCTCCGGCGGCTTGATCCCGACTTATCTGCTGGTGCGCGATCTGGGACTTCTCGACAATCGGTTGGCCCTGATACTGCCCAATATCGTAAGCGTGTGGAACCTGATCGTTATGCGTACGGGCTTCATGCAGGTACCTGATGATCTTGCGGAATCGGCGAAATTGGATGGGGCGAATGAATTTGTTATTCTGACGCGTATCATATTGCCTCTCTCGAAAGCGGTGCTGGCGGTTATTTTCCTCTATTATGCCGTTGGCCATTGGAATGCCTGGTTCGATGCCATGATCTACATTCAGACGCGGAGCAAGTATCCGCTCCAGCTGGTCCTTCGAGAGGTACTGGTACTGGAAAGCGCCGGATCGACAAACGCCGGCGCGGCTTCCGTGCTCAATACAGTCAATGTCAGCAATATCAGTATCTATAAAAAGCTTGTGCGCTATACGACGATCGTGATCGCGACTCTCCCTGTGCTGTGTTTCTATCCGTTCATTCAGAAATACTTCACAAAGGGCGTTATGATAGGCGCGCTCAAAGGGTAAGCCTGGAAAGAAACTAAATAATAGATAGAGGGTGTCTGTTCCGATCGGAAAGGTCAGAACAGACACCCTCTAATCAGCTGTTCCCAGACAACAAAGGCATGGGAAACTGCTTGAAATAAATTTTCGATGTGAAAAGAGTATGGCTTCCTCCACGGAGAACCGGATCAGACAAATTTGACGGCTGTTCCGTAAGCGATGACTTCCGCAGCCCCCTGCATCACCGCAGAGCCGGAATACCGAATGTTGACGATCGCGTCCGCGCCGAGCTTCTCGGCTTCGGCTACCATGCGTTTGGTGGCGAGGGCACGGGCTTCGTCCATCATTTGCGTATAAGCTTTGAGCTCGCCTCCGACGAGGGTCTTGAAAGCTTGTGAGATATCCTTTACTGCGTTTTTGGATTGGATGGTGCTGCCCTTGACCAGGCCAAGCATTTCCAGGTTCCTGCCGGTGATGTAATCAGTATTTACCAAGATCATCTTCTTCTCCTCCTTCGATCTCCTTGATCCGTTCGATACAGACATAAACCATAAAGCCTGCCAGAACTGCCGGAATGATCCCGAGCAGTATCTTAAGAAGCATGCTTTCCAGATAAGATACAATCAGCACAAAGAAAACAATGTAGTATATGACCATAAAGACAGTTATCAGGATAGGAGCGGCCATTTTTCTCTTGTGCGTGTTCATGTTTTCTCCTTTGAAACTGCTCATGCGTATTATAGGGTCCTTGGGAGCTTCGCGTCAAGGCTGCCCGTGGATATAATCGAGGTATTGGCTGTGATAGGTATCATTATGCGTATAATCCGGTGAATAATAGTGTGAATACGCAAAGGTGACAAAGCCGGAAACATAGGGGGAGGCGATCTCCATCTGACGGATGAACCTTGTCACATCTGCCGGTGTGAGGTTTGAATTGAAGCATTCCGAGTTCGCCCAGAAAAGGAGGCCTTCTTTCGTATCAGCCGCTCTTTTGAGAGATGCGAAATAGGAGTCCAGCTGATCGATCGTTATGTGACCGGCACCAACAGCATCCTGACAACAAAAGATATCGCCAGGCCTGAAATCGGTATATTCGAATACTTTTCTCCATTCTGCTTCCGCTGTTTCGGGGCTGCCGCCGATGGAACGGATGAATGGCGAGAGCATCAGCGGCATGGAGGGATCAAGCTCGGTAAGGCTGTGCAGGTACAGGTTCAGGAAGGAAGCGGCTTTTTCTTCCTGCCCCAGCATTCCGTTGAACATCTCCCAGGGGAAGTACCAGCCGACCAGGGTATCGGGATAATCGGCTTTGTACTTTTCCCAGATATCACGGGCGAGTTCTTCTCCGATCCTTGCCTGCAGCTGGTTCCATTCCTCCAGCAGGCAGGTGTGTACCCACCATTCATCCGCTATGTTGAGGCCGATATATACCTTCATGTTTTTATTCCTGGCAGCCTCGAGAAGATTCGGAAGAAAGCGGGAAGATGACACATATCCGGGATTTTTCTCGAATTTATGTTCAGTAGGATAATATATGTGCAGAAGTTTGCCCTGCGGTGTTTCCGCGATCCACTGTATGATCAGTGTGTCAATGCCGGCTTCCAGCAGATAATCGAAATGCTTTTCCCAGTTTTTAACACTGTAAGTGGTAAACGCGTTCGGCTGGATGAATGTCCCAGTCACGTGCGGCAGATCAACAGTCATATTATCGCCCTCTCCCCGGACATGAACAACAGGCAGCAGGATGATCGCTGCCAGGCATAGGACCAGAGCTTTTCGCATGAAACCTGTCATGTCGCATTTCTCCTTTTCACTGTGCTGCGTTTCCGCGCATGCAGGTACCTGTCATAAGGATAACCTTCGGCAAAGGCATCGGGGACAGAGTCGGTTTGTGAAACATACATACGCTGCCTGTATGAAGCGTTTTCCGGCAGCCGGATCGTCTGCCGGAAATATCGATATGCTGACGGATATACCGACCCTATACTCGAAAGTACAAATATGATTGTAAATAGAAAAAGAAAAAAGTCAATACTTATGCCCGGTTTTATTGTTGCCTGTGTATGTGTGGGAACAATAAAACCGGGCATTGACGGTGATCATTTCCGATCATCAAGGTATTTCTTCAGGAACAGCAGTGCCTGCCTGTATCCCTCGAATCCCAGGCCCATATAGGTCTTTACGCAGGCCATGCCGGCGTAGGATACCTGACGGAAGGATTCCCGTTTGGAAACATCGGATAGGTGTACCTCAACGGCGGGCATGGCTACGGCCTTGAGCGCATCGAGTATGGCAATGCTGGTGTGGGTGTAGGCTGCCGGGTTTATGATGATCCCGTCAAAGGCGCCGTAAGCCTGCTGGATCGAATCCACAATGGCGCCTTCATGGTTGGACTGAAAGAACTCTGCTTCAACATTTTCTTCCTCAGCCGTTTTGCTTATGAATTCCACAAGAGCGGCATAATCCTGCTTGCCGTATACGTCCGGTTCCCGTATACCGAGCATGTTGATGTTTGGCCCGTTTATGATGAGTATCTTCATATTGATCCCTCCGAAAACAAATCCTGTGCGGTTTGTATGACTGCTTTGGCCGTGTCCTCCGGCGTACCTGTGATCTTGACGGCGGCATCGGCAAAGCTCGCATAAAGCGCTTCCCTTTTCTCATAAAGCTTCTCAACGCCGACAGTGAGGGACAGCGGCCTGCCTTCATATGAAAGTTCGGCCAGCGGCCTTTGCAGCCATATGATGACGCCGTTCTGGTGGAGCGGCGCGTAGTTTTCCGGCCGGACGACTGCGCCGCCTCCTGTCGCGATGACTGCGCCGGATAATTTGCCCAGGTCTTCAAGCACAGCATGCTCAAGATCCCGGAAGGCCTTTTCGCCAAGGGCAGGTATCATTTCTGAAGGTTTCAGGCCTGCGCGCTTTTCCGTTATTTCATCCGAATCGAAGGAAGGCCTTCCTGTCAGACGTGCGATATTGGCGGCCGCGGTGGATTTTCCGCAGCCGGGCATGCCGATCAGCACGATATTCTGCATGGATGCAGACAGGGCCCGGTAGATCCGGTCCGTTTCGCTGTCGGGGATCGCTTTTCCGGTAAAGAGCTCGCTGGAACGCTTCGCCTGCGCGACCAGCATGTACAGCCCGTTTCCACAGGGTATGCCCATCTCTTCTGCCTGCAGGAGCAGCTTGGTTTTCGCCGGGTTATAGATGATGTCAAGGACTCCCTCAAGGTGCGGGAAATCGCGCAGGTCCACCGCGGCTTCGCCTGTATTCGGGTACATGCCGAGCGGGGTGGTATTTACGATGATGCCTGCGTCCACGTGGCGGTCCAGGTTTGTGTAATTGTCTTCCCCTCTGCGGCTTATGATCACAGGTCTTGCGCCGAGATCCTCGAGGGCTGCCTTGACAGCTGCCGCCGCGCCGCCATTCCCGAGTACGAGCGTCTTCCTTCCCTTTACCTCTATGCCGGTATGCATAACCATGGCGGTAAAGCCGTAAACATCCGTGATATCGCCGTAAAGGGAACCATCAGGCCTGCGGATAACGGTGTTCACGCTGCCGATGCGGCGCGATGCCTCGCTCACTTCCGTCATATAGGGGAAGACGGTCTTTTTGTAGGGTATCGTCACGTTGATGCCGGTCCAGTTCCCGCTCCGCAGGAAGCTTTCGATCTTCTCTTCCTCCATCTCGTACAGGGGATATTCGTAGCTGCCGAGCATTGCGTGGATCTGCGGGGAATAACTGTGCCCGAGCTTTCTGCCCAGGAGGCCGCTGCGGATATCCATCATACTACCTCGGAATAGCTGCCCAGGTAGGTGAAGCTTTCACAGATATCAGGCAGCTCGCCGATCAGCTGCTGGAGCCGGGGTGAATAGACAGGCGTATCAAAATCAAAGTAGAACATGAACTCAAACGGCCTGTTCGGCAGCGGTCGGCTTTCAAGCTTGATCAGGTTGATATCGAGAGCGTACAGCTTGGCAAGGAACTTGTACAGGGATCCGGCCTCGTGCGGCAGGGTCAGCATAAGGCTGGTCCTATCGGCGCCGGGAAAGACCTGAAGGTCCTTTGAAATGCAGATGAAGCGGGTGAAGTTGTTGTCGGTATTCTGTATGGATTCCTTCAGGCAGTCCAGGGCGTAGTATTTCATGCAGGGACGGGAGGCGATCGCTGCGATATCGCTCCTGCCGGATTCAGCTACCATCTTGGCAGCTGTGGCCGTATTCTCGTAGGGGATCAGCCGGACGCCCTTCAGGGTCGACAGGTAATTAGAGCACTGGCTCAGGGCCTGCTCGTGTGAGTAGATCTCCCGGATATCCTCCAGCTTTGTGCCGGGCTTTACCAGCAGGTTATGATCCACTTTGAGGCGCAGACTGCGGACGATATAGAATTTATGGTTCATCATCAGGTCATATACGGTGTTGACGCTGCCGGCAGTGCTGTTTTCAACCGGGATGACGCCGTAGCGGCACAGGCCCTTTTCGATCGATGTGAAGACGGCGTCAAAGCTGTTGAAGTACATGATGTTGGCATGCCGGAACATTTTATCGCAGGCGAACTGCGAGTTAGCGCCTTCCACGCCCTGGCAGGCGACGGAGGCAAATTCCGGAAAGAGCTGCGGCGTATCGCGGATGGCATCCTGGATCTTCCCGGTCAGCGCGGTGTGATATCCGCTTCGGCGCGCCTGGTAGCTCCTGCTCAGGTCAAAGAGCATTGAGTAGAGGAGCGGCGTATAATCCTTGAGCTCATCCGGGGTCATTTCCGTAACGGCGGCCAGTTTTTCGCGTTCCCTCTTCGCGTCGAGGATAGGGAGGTTGTTTTCTTTTTTGATGTCCCCGATCTTCGCGGCGATACCCATCCTTTCGGTGAACAGCTTTACGATCTGCTCATCGATCCTGTCGATCTGATTCCTGTAATCCTGTTTATCCATTCAGCTCTCTCCTTCTTGAAAGTAGTGAGTCATATAACGCGATGGCGGCGGCCGCTTCCGTTACGGGCACTGCGCGCGGTACGATGCATGGATCATGCCTGCCGGATACCGTGATCACAGTCTCCGTTTTTTCCTGAAGGTCGACGCTCCTCTGCGGCTTCGCGATGGAAGGGGTGGGTTTGAACGCCGCGCGGAATGTGACCGGCATGCCGTTCGTGATGCCGCCGAGTATCCCGCCGGCGTTGTTGGACACTGTACGGATAATGCCGTTATCCATGATAAATGGATCGTTGCAGGCGCTTCCTGTCATTTCCGCAGCCCGGAAGCCTGCGCCGAATTCGAGCCCCTTAACAGCCGGGATGCCGAATACGATCTGCGCGATCCGGTTTTCGATGCCGCCGAACATCGGGTCGCCGAGTCCTGCGGGAAGACCTGTCGCCACGCATTCCACGATGCCGCCCACGCTGTCGCCCTCCGCCTTCGTTTCAGCGATGAGGGCCTGCATCTTTTCTCCCTGTTCGTCGTCGACCACCGGGAAGGCCTTCTCCGCGAGGGATGAAGTGAGCTTTCCTCTGTCGCAGATGCTGCCGATGGCGGCGATGCGGGCAAAAACGTGTATGCCTTCTCTGCTGAGAAGCTGCAGGCAGATGCCGCCGGCTATGCACAGGGGAGCGGTGAGCCTGCCTGAAAAGTGGCCGCCGCCGGCGCTGTCCTGAAAACCGCCGTATTTGACGGAAGCGGTATAATCCGCATGTCCCGGCCGCGGTGTGTTTTTCAGGTTATCGTAATCCGCGGAACGGATATCGGTATTGCGGATCACGGCGGTGACAGGCGCGCCGCAGAAGGCATCGCCCACAAGTCCGCAGAGAAATTCCGGCTCGTCCGCTTCCCTCCGGGCTGTGGAATAACTGTTCCTGCCGGGAGCGCGGCGGGCGAGAAATCGGGCCAGTGCTTCCCTGTCAAGCTTTTCGCCGGCCGGAATGCCCTCTATTGTTACACCGATTGCGGGGGAATGGCTTTGCCCGAATACAGTGACGCGGATGTTTTCGCCATAGGATGAACTCATTGGCACACCTCCAGGGTTTCAAGTCTGTCCCAAAATGAGGGAAAGGATTTTTCAACGCACTCGCTGCCGAGTATCACCGTGCCGCTTTCGCAGATACCGGCAGCGACTGCGGCCGCCATCGCGATGCGGTGGTCGTTCGCGCTGTCGCAGATGCCGCCTGTGAGGCGGGGCTTTCCGTGGATGACAAGGCCGTCTCCTTCTTCACAGATATCCGCGCCGAGGGATTTCAGCATGGCTGCGGTGGTCTTCAGCCTGTCGGATTCCTTCAGCCGAAGCCTGCCGGCGTTTACGATGCAAGTGGTGCCCTTAGCGCCGGCAGCAACTGCGCAGACAGCGGGCACGAGATCCGGTATGGCCTTCGCGTCGACTGTCTGACCGGCAAGGGAACCGCCGCGCGCTGTCACGGCGGAGCCTTCCGTTATAATTTCCGCTCCGAAGGAGCGCAGGATGTCGAGTATGGCTTTATCGCCCTGTGCGCTGTAAAGGGGCATTTCGCTGATCGTTACGCCATAGGGTGAAAGGGCTCCCATGCACAGGAAGAAGGCCGCGTTCGACCAGTCCTGTTCTACTTTTACAAGTCCCTGTGAATGGTAGCTCTGCCTGCCAGGTATGGTGTAGGTGTTTTTTTCCTTTGAAAACGTTATGCCGCTCTTTACCAGCGCGTTTTCCGTCATGGTAATGTAATCCGCGGATTCGATGCTGCCTGTCACACTGAGCGTGCTCTCTCCTTCGAGCAGGGGCAGCGCGAACAGGAGCCCGGAAATATACTGACTGGAGATATCCCCGGGGATGGAATACTCTCCCGGTGTGAGCATCCCGGAACAGTAAAGGAGATCGTTCTCCCTGCGGAAAACCATTCCGCGGGCGGAGAGAAGGCTCGTATATTCGTCCATCGGGCGCGACGGCAGCCTGCCTTCCATGTGGAATACGGCATTTATGCCAAGCGCGCCTGCGATCGGAGTGAGAAAGCGCAGCGTGGAACCGCTCTCGCCGCAGGGCAGGGTGCATGTCCCGCCTGGTGCTGCTGTGACCGGCTTTATGTCGAACAGACTGTCATCCCTTTGTGATATCTGAGCGCCGAGCGCGTTCAGGCAGTTTATGGTTGCCCGGATATCCTTTGAGATGCCGTCGCAGGAAAACACGGTGCTTTCACGTGCGAGGGCGGCACAGATGAGCTGCCTGTGTGCCTGGGATTTGGAAGCGGGTATGGAAACCGTACCTCTTCGGGGGCCTCCCTTTACGGTGCGGATCATGATACGCCGCCTTCCCGGAGCCATGCAGGGATATCGTCTTTTGCGATATCGAGTATGGCGCAGCTGCCGATCTTTTCGGGCACTACCAGGCGGAGTCTGTTTCCGGAGCCTTTTTTATCGTTTGCAATGATCCCGGCGAGCTCCCTTGCGGGATATTCCGTTTCGGAAGGAAGGGAGTACTGCCCGATCAGGGAAAGGAGGCTGTCGCGCGTTTCCGGCGGGCAGATGCCCTTCCTGCAGGCGGCCCTTGTGATGACTGCCATGCCGATGGCGACTGCCTTTCCGTGGGGGATGCTGTAGCCTGAGCATGTTTCGACGGCGTGCCCGACGGTGTGGCCGAAGTTCAGGAGCATGCGAAGACCCGTGTCGTATTCATCCTTTTCGACGATGTCGCGCTTCATGGCAACGCATTCGGCAATTACCTTGCTGTACTGTTCCCTGATGGGCAGCGCGCCGATAGAATGGAAAAGGCTGCCTGAACCGATCATGGCGTATTTGATGATCTCTG
>JAEEGL010058183.1_pt1 | contig 22471 bp, 15 predicted proteins | sample 9134231 | NCBI WGS metagenome assembly JAEEGL01 (sample SAMN16246548, study PRJNA631951) | gut metagenome | biome: gut microbiome; feature: rumen; material: fiber-attached | host: Bos | place: Iran: Karaj | collected 2018-10
GAAGGATGTTGGAACACTTGGTTCATATTGGGAAGCCAATATGGAGCTTGTTGATATCGTTCCTGAATTCAACCTCTATGAAGAGTTCTGGAGAATCTATACAAAGAGCGATACACTTCCACCACAGTACATCGCTGAGGGAAGTAAGGTCGTTAAGAGTATCGTAGGTGAAGGAACTGAGATCCATGGCGTGGTTGAGAATTCCGTAATCGGTTCGGGTGTAACTATCGGTTCAGGCGCTGTTATCCGCAATTCTATCATCATGAATGGTGTAGATATCGGTGAGAACGCAGTTGTCGATAAGGCTATACTCGCAGAAGGCGTTAAGATCGGTGCAAATGTTGAACTCGGCGTTGGCGAGGAGCTTCCTAATGATTTCGCTCCGCATATTTACTCATTTGGCCTTGTAACTATAGGTGAGAATTCCGTTATTCCTGATAACGTTAAGGTGGGCAAGAATACTGCCATTTCCGGCGTTACAGTACCGGAAGAGTATCCGGACGGACTTCTTAGAAGTGGATCAAGTATAATAAAGGCAGGTGAGTGATAATGAGAGCCATTGGTATTATTTTAGCAGGTGGTAACAGCAGCAGAATGGGTGATCTCTCAGCTAAGAGAGCTATTGCAGCCATGCCTATAGCAGGAACCTATAGAGCAATCGATTTCTCGCTTTCAAATATGTCGAATTCGCGTATTCAGAAGGTTGCAGTATTTACGCAGTACAATTCAAGATCTCTCAATGAGCATCTGAATTCTTCTAAATGGTGGGATTTCGGCAGAAAGCAGGGTGGACTTTATGTCATCACTCCTACAATAACTGCAACAAACAGTTATTGGTATCAGGGAACAGCCGATGCTCTGTACCAGAATATCAATTTCCTTAAGGATGCACATGAACCATACGTTGTCATCGCTTCAGGCGACGGAGTATATAAGCTCGATTATAACAAGGTGCTCGAGGAGCATATTGCCAAGGGCGCAGACATCACACTTGTTACCAAGGATATCAAGCCGGATGAGGATGATATCAGCAGATTCGGCGTACTTAAGTGCGACGAGGACGGCAAGGTGATCGACTTCGAGGAGAAGCCTCTCGTAGCAGAGACAAATACAGCTTCCATCGGAGTTTACGTTATAAGAAGGCGTCAGCTTATAGAACTTCTTGAGGCTTGCGCACAGGAAGGTAGAACGGACTTCGTTAAGGACATTATTGTCAGATACAAGAATGTTAAGAAAATATATGCTTACAAGCTGGAGACCTATTGGAGAAATATCGGTTCCGTAGATTCTTACTACAGAACAAATATGGACTTCCTCAAGAAGGATGTCAGAGATTACTTCTTCAAGACCCAGCCTGATGTATATACAAAGGTTGAAGACCTTCCTCCTGCAAAATATAACGGAGATGCTGTTGTTTCTAACAGCCTTGCGTCAAGCGGATGTATCATAAACGGTACAGTAGAGAATTCAATTCTCTTCAAGAAGGTTTATGTTGGCAACAATACTGTGATCAAAAATTCAATCATTCTGAATGACGTTCACATCGGTGATAACTGCTATATCGAGAACTGCATCGTTGAGAGCAGAGATACGATAAGAGCAAATACAGTTCACACCGGCGAGCCGGGAGTTCCGAAGATCATCATCGAGAAGAGCTTCAGATATACTGTATAGATCCGCAGGCCTTTAGTTTAAGACCGGCGAGCCAAGTATTTTGATTGGGGTATAAAAGTATTATACACTATAGGAGGGGTTGAAATGGAGATTACAGACGTTAGGGTAAGAAAGATTGACAAAGAAGGCAAGATGAAAGCTGTTGTGTCAATTACCATAGATAATGAATTCGTTATTCATGATATTAAGGTTATTGACGGTGAGAAGGGACTCTTCATCGCTATGCCAAGCCGCAAGTCTACTGATGGTGAGTATAGAGATATAGCTCATCCGATCAATTCAGAGACAAGAAATAAGGTTCAGGAGATCATACTTGCAAAGTATGCTGAAGCTGAGACCGAAGAGGCTGAATAGTCACTTATCCATATAATAAAAGTTATGGCTGCTATGCGTAATGCATAGCAGCTTTTTTGTGCCAGGATTCTCAAGCCATGTGTTCTTGATGTGCAAGCACATCAAGAACCGTCGCCATAGGCGCCGTATACTCACAGCCCAGAAGTCACAGCCTGGTATGCAAGCATCCCGTCTGTAACTTCTGTTCTGTGAGTGCATGGCTTGTTATAATGCTTTGTTGCGGATTTGTTGCTTCTTCTGTTTTATAATCAGCGTAGAATCGGTGATTATGGTGTTTCCAGAAAGTGAGGATAAACGTATGCCGGAGATATTTAAAAATACAGTAAAAGAGAGTATGAAACCGGGCGAGACGATCGAGCAGTATCGCGAGAGGCTTAAGCAGAGATATAATATGCTTGAGGCGGATGATACCCACGATGAGTCCCAAAAAATGAGTAATGCTACTCATAATGGCGTAGGTTATAGAATGCTGCATGAGGGAATCGGCATCGCGCCGGACAGATATCCCACACAGCTTTCACTTTTCCGTGTCTGGCTGATGGGTACTAAGGATATGCCGGCCGAAGAGGCTTTTGTATTTCATACAGATGATAAGAATTTTGACACATATCTGGCAGAATACAGTAAATGGATGTATGAAAACCGCATAAAGGACGTAAAGGATCAGCCGCGTCTCACGGATAAGGAACGTGAGGAGCATGCGGTGAATTATTATACGGTGCTTAAGAAGGCGACCGAGAAGATGAAGAAGATGAAGCTTCCGGATATTGATTATATGAACAAAGAGGAGTTCGAGAAGCATAAGGATTTCTTCTTTAATTTCGGCGCGATGGGAGTTGATTTCGGTCAGGAGATTGCAGGACTTACCAAAAATCTTAAGCAAAGCGCCAAATATATAAACAAAGTATTTGGAGATAAGATCGGATACGGTCAGATGATGGATGACTGGGAAGGGATGGCCACTCTCGGCAAGATATTTGACCAGGCCTATGATACCGGGTACATAAAGAATGAAGTGTACAATGAGAGGAATGAGCTGACCGGTGCTGCGCTTAAACGCTACCACCTTAAGAAGATAAACAGTAAGCTCAGGGGCAAGACCTTAGGTGAGTATGTAGAAAACACGAAAAAGGATATAATAAATGATTTCACCTTCACGAAGATCATCGGTGATACAGCGAAAACCTTTGAGAAGCAGCCTATGGATGATCAGATTATTGATGATTATCTGACCGGAAAGAATAATGATTTTGAGGTCGAATACGAGAAACGTCTTCCGGCTATAAAGAAGGATGCTCTTCTTGATGTGAATGATATTTGTAATGAACTCGCAGATAACTTCCAGATCAGTCTGACGATCGGAGGCAGTATTAATGAAGCAATAAACGAGGTATTTGAAGGTGACCCTTCGCCGGAGGAAATGCTTCGCCGAATGAAAGAGACTAAGGCCGGCAGGAAGATAGATGAGAGACTTAATTACGCTTTCTATAAGCTGGAGGATTCTTCGGATGGAAGCACGAAGTTCTACTGTGCCGCCGGAATTACCGGTATTGACAGATTCAGGATTGATGGCAGGAGTCCTAAGGAGCTGTGGGGGGATAAATACGCTTCGATTAAGGACGCAAATGACCGCGATATGCTTATTAAGACAGAGCTCTTTAAGGAGCTTCTGCTCGGAAACAGTCAGATCGTGGCTGAAAACTATGTGATAACAAATGATAACAAGATCATTAAGCAGGGAGCCTATAAGCTTACTTATACACCAAAAGAGATAGAAAGCTACCGCAGCTTTATAGCTGAGGTGGATGCACTTCATGAGAATTTTGAGAAGGTTCAGAAGCTGTTTGAGAAATACCAGAAGGATCCGGAGGCCAACTTTGGGGGCGAAAAAAAGGAGGGCTCAAAGCTTTACCGTGATATGATTAAGGCTCTTAAAAAATGCCTTGATACGACAGCCGGGTCGAGTGATGCCACGAAGGAAGATATATTTAAGGCTATCCAGGAATATCAGAAGACAGCTGAGACCTATTACAAGGAGCGTAAGGGCGTTGTTACCGGACCGGTAACCTCGAAGGGCATCGTCCGTCTCGGACTTGCAGAGGATGCGATGAATAACCTTATGGAACGTTATGACAGGCTGCATATCCTCTCAGAGGGGCTTGACCTGGATGTGGGAAAATACGACAGAGCAGGCAGAAAGGCCATCAGAAATATAAGATATCATATTATAAGGGCTGAGGAGAACAGAGGCCGCAAGCTTGAGCATAAGGATTTTAAGATGGAGGTTGTTAAGAAGCAGCCGTTCTACTCAGAAAACAAAAAGGCAAAGAAAAAAGCTGCCGAAAGAAACAAGAACTATACAGAGAATCCTGTATACCAGCAAGTTAAGGCAGCTTATCCTAAGACCTATATGAAAAACTGGTGTAAGGCACTCGACGGTGCCGAAAAGATTCAGATGGAGCGCTCAAGTAATAGATCTGCTGATGAGGCTCACCTTCCGAGAAACTCAAAGCAGAGCATCGTAAGATCATCAAACTGTTCGGAATCACCTACGAAGAAATCAACATTTTCACGTACCTGATGTAATATTTTTTCAGGCTTTTCGCTGCCGCACTTCTTCAGTGCGGCAGTAAGTCTGTCCTGACCATACCTTTCACCCTTAGCATTTGCTGCTTCAGGGACACCATCAGTATAAACGAAGAGCTTTGAGCCCGGCTCAAAGGTGAGCTCATAGTCTTTGTAATCATATTCAGGTACATAACCTGCCATAAGGCCGTGCTTATCCTTCAGCATCTCGAAATCACCCTTAGGTTTCTTGATGTAAGGATATTCGTGACCTGCGCTGCAGGCGGACATCTTACCGTTACGAAGGTCGATTATGCCAAGCCAGATCGTTACAAACATTCCCTCGGGATTGTTGCGGCAGATCTGGCGATTTGTTTTCTTCAGAATCTCTGCCGGCGAATACTCGGACATTGCATTATTTTCGAGGAGTATCTTTGAGACCATCATGAAGAGGGAAGCAGGAACACCCTTGCCGGATACGTCTGCAATGGCCAGTGCAAGATGGTTATCATCGATCATGTAGTAATCATAGAAGTCGCCGCCGACCTCCTTTGCAGGATCCATACTTGCATAAAGGTCGAATTCCTTATGATCAGGGAAGGCAGGGAAGGTGCTTGGAAGCGAGTTCTTCTGTATCTTCTCGGCGAGCTCAAGCTCCATGCCGATTCTTTCCTTCTCGGCATTCATGCGTGTGATGTTATCGGAATCGTTGATGATACGTGTCTCCATGGAACGTATGTTATTGTAAAGCGTACCAATCTCGTCGTGGGAACGTATCGGAAGGTCGATAACGGCAGCTTTCTGCTCATGAACATCCTCGAGAGAAAAGTTATCTACGGCTCTGGCAAGATGCTTCAGCGGCCTTGTGATCATACGGCGAAGGATGGTAAGTCCGATGATGATGGCGAGTGCCGCCATACCGAGTGCCCAAAATATACCATTCCTGATGAAGGAAGCCTGGCCTTCAACGGCTTTATCAGATTCATGATAGAAGACAAAGTAGTATTCTACGCCTTCAATCTCAAGTGGCTCAACCCTCGCAACCTCATTACCACGGTCGGTCTTTATTCTAAGATGCGCTTCTTTCTTTTTTTTGTAAGTAGTTATTGCCGGAACATCATCGAGGGGAACGCCGCAAGCCAGGACTTCATTAAAGTCTTTTTTGACTGCATTTGATGCTTCTGCATCCACCAGCTGCAGATATCCGCCATTCTCCTCAACATAGATGCCTATATGCGTGATATCCTCCTGATCGGCTAAAGCCTGTGTAAAAATAAAGGCACTGTATATGAAATCAGGAGATGGCATATAATTGTAAAATTCGTCATGATATAAAGAAATCCAGTCATATATGTCATCCTTGGAATATCCTGCTGCACTGGCCTCCCGGATATATTGTTCCATGAGTTCATCTCTATGAGTCTGGGACATGTATTCAAGGGTGAAGTAATTGAGCAGATGATCTATAAGCCACTGAACCAGGGCGGAACTGTCGCCCGCTTCAACAGCCTGCTCATGGAGCTCGGCATAACCATCATAGTGTGTGATTATGTAGGTTTCTTTTGCGGCCTTGCTGAGCATGTCGAGCGTATCAGGATCCGTCATATCGACATAGTCCAGGTTCTTGTATATCTGATCATAGGTCACTTTCCAATAAGCCTGGTAATGAATGTTGATCAGCACCACTGAAACTATAGTGATAACCACGACAAGAAGGAGTCCAAGCTTGAATGAAAGAGGTATATTCCTCTTCTTTTTTATTTTGATCTCAGTATTATCCATATTTTCCCCTCAATCCTTCTCTGTATGTCTTGATTAAAAACGAGAGCTGATTTCTCTGCATATCTCGGCTTCAAACGAGAGCTGATTCCTCTGTATATCTCAGTTTCAAAAGAGAGATGATATTAAAATACCATCTCTCCGAAAGTCTGAATATGATCATGTAAATATTAAACCGGAATCTTTCCGTTCAGCTTGTCGATGATCACCGGAAGCTCAGCGTCGATCTTGTCATTGTCGAGCTGGCAGGTTCCTGCATTTCTGTGACCGCCGCCGCCATATGAGAGGCAGAGCTCGCCGATATCGAACTTAGAAACCTTGTTGATGATGGATTTGCCGATCATAACAGCTGTATTCTGCTTCTTGAAGCCCCATGCAACGTGAACGGATATTTCTGTTTCCGGATACATCGCATAAACCATAAAACGGTTGCCGGCATAGATGGTCTCTTCATTTCTGAGGTCGATAACCGCAACCTTGTCGTGGATCTTCGTGATCCTCTCGAGCTGAGCCTTGAAAAGCTCCTGCTGCTCGAAATACAGGTCAACTCTCTCCTTGACATCAGGAAGCTCAAGAACATCCTTGATAGAATGGTCAACACAGTAATCGATAAGCTCCATCATAAGAGCGTAGTTTGATATTCTGAAATCGTGGAAACGTCCGAGACCTGTACGAGCGTCCATAAGGAAGTTCATAAGAACCCAGTCGGTCGGGTTGAGGATCTCTTCCTTGGTGAAGTCGGCGCTGTCGCCCTTATCAACCGCCCACATTATCTCGTCGGAAACTCTGGTGAAACGCTCTTTGCCGCCGTAGTAGTCGTAAACAACACGTGCTGCAGACTTTGCGTTTCCGTCTATGATGTATTTGCCCTCATAATCCTCGCGCTTATTTCTGATAAGCTCACTTTCGTGGTGATCGAAGGCAAGTCCTACTCTTGGATCAAAAGGAAGGTTGGTAGTGATATCATTCTCGCTTATATCAACCTTACCATCCTGAACATCTTTAGGATGCACGAATTTGATATCACCGATGATATCGAGCTCTCTGAGGAGCATAGCGCAAACTAAACCATCGAAGTCGCTTCTTGTAACAAGTCTTTTCTTCTCCATACTGTCCTCCATGTTTTTGTAACCCTAAAACTGTATTTTATCAGCTGCTCACGCGGCATAAACCCTGCGACAGCCTCATTTATCCTGCATCATAGACGCATAAAAAATACCACTTAAATTATACTCCATTCAGGGGTTTTATTCAATATTATATAAAATGGATTTTGATAAAAATCGGCCTGGGAAATGAAATATTTTAAAATATTCTTTTTAGTAATATAATACTGTGATATAATATAACGAGCTATATCCATTTTTTAGTGTTTTTGGGAGATATTATGAAAAAAGGCAGCCTCAGAAAAAAAATAATACTGGGATTCTTTCTCTTTGAAGCTCTGCTCATTTTGTTTGTAAGCTTCATGGTTGGATATAACTATTACAAATACAGGATGGATGAATATGAGGAGATAGTATACAGATATCTGAAGAGTGCATCAGAGTTTATAGATGGCGACACTATAAGGGGTTATATGGAGACCGGTAAAACGGACAATTATTATGATGAAGTGTTGACCTATCTTGATTCGTCACGTAAGGTTACGGAGATCGTTACCTTCTGTGTTTTTGTGCCGTTAGAGGATGAGGTTGTCTATATCTGGATGTCTTCGGAAGGTGAGTCGTCTTATAAATGGCTTGGCAAGACCGAGGAATATATGGAGAACGGCAAGGAGACCAGAGATCAGACTTTCAGGAAAAACCCTACTGAGAAGGTTTCCAAATACGATTATGAGGGCGACACGATACTTGCGGGCTTCTATCCTATATTTGACAGCACAGGCGAGCCGGTTGCTCTGGTAGATGTGGATCTTTCATTCCCTGATACAATGAGGACGATCATTATCTTCATCATTATGATCGTTGTCGGTATCATTGTTATCTCGATCATCATCGGAAGACTTCTGTATAAGTATTTTGACCATATTCTTATCAAGCCTATAGATACTCTTAACAGAGAAGCAAGGCTGATGGTTGAAAACCTCGATAATGATGAGATCAAGATGACCAAGATCAGTTCGGGAGACGAGCTTGAAGAGCTGTATGAGTCCTTCTATCAGATGAATGTCGACGTGCGTCGTTACATCAAGGAAAATATAGCCATAGCTGCCGAAAAGGAAAGGATCGGAGCGGATCTTCAGCTTGCATCCAAGATACAGCGTGGTATACTTCCGGGAGAGAATGATGTTCTTCAGGATGTACAGGGCTTCAGTCTCTATGCATCGATGACTCCTGCCAAGGAGGTCGGTGGTGATTTTTATGACTTCTACATGATCGATGATAAGCGTCTTGTTATTGAGATAGCCGATGTTTCCGACAAGGGAGCAGCAGCGGCACTTTTCATGGCCATAGCCAAGACACTCATAAAGTCGAGAGCCGGCATGGGCGGATCATCTACCGAAATACTTGAATATGTTGATAAAATGATCGTTGAGAAGAATTCAGAGGGTATGTTTGTTACCGTCTGGTTTGCGATAATCGACCTTGAAACGGGTAAGGTAGATGTATGTAATGCAGGTCATGATTATCCGGCTATCATGAAGAAGGGTCAGGATTATGTTATCGAGAAGACCGTACACGGCTGTCCTATCGGATTTATTCCGGGAGCAAAGCAGAAGTCATATGAGATGACACTTGAGCCGGGTGACAGGATATTCCTTTACACAGACGGTGTCAATGAATCAAAGCGTCCTGATGGAGAGAGATTTGGATTTGAAAGGCTTCTTAATGAGCTGAACTTGCATAAAGAAATGTCTGATAAGGATCTTGTTAAGACGGTTACAGCTGCCGTATATGAATTTGCAGGCGAAGAGCCGCAGTTTGATGATATGACTGCACTCAGCTTTACATTTGAAGGAAGAAAAGAAGGCTAATATGGGTTATAACGAATGGATAAAAAGAGATAAAGTGAATCTGGGAAGGCAGCAGGAGGTAGATCTTGCCAGGGCGATACCGGTAATGAGTCTGCCCTTTGTGCACTGTGTTATCGAATGCTGCTCCACCGAAACGATAAATAAACCGATTCCGTTTTTGTTCAACGTAATTATCGGCGCTCCACTTGGGGCTCCGATATTTATGTTTTCTATGGGTATCAGTCTGATCTACTCAAAGCACGCCAGCTCGAAGGATCTGATGAAGCGCGGACTGATACTGTTTATTGCCGGTTTCCTGTTAAATATCCTGCGTTTCGGCATTCCGTATCTGACAGGTTATCTTATTACGGGCGAATACGAAAGATATATTTCACCGATACTCTTTAAGATATTTGGAAATGATATCCTGCAGTTCGCGGGCCTTGCCCTGCTGCTGCTGGGATTCCTAAAAAAGAATAAGCTAAGCGATATGACGATACTTGCCATAGCGGTGGCGATGTCGCTGATAGGCTGGAACTTCAGGCATCTGGATCTGAAGAATGACGTTTTAAATATAGTGCTGGGACACTTCATCGGAACAGAAGCGCCGACAGGCTACGTGCTTTCGGACTTCCCGATACTTAACTGGTTCCTGGTTCCGGTAGCCGGATACATATTTGGAAATATACTCATCAGGATCAGAGATAAGAAGAAGTTCTATCTGCCGTTTATTCCGATACTTGCAGTTATCTACTGGACTTACTTTGCGATAGAATCCAAAATGCAGTTCGGTAAGATGGCCGGCGGTGCGACTATCGTTGAGGAAGAAAATGCATATTATCATGCAGAGTTCTTCGACATCATTTCGTATATCGTCTGTGCGATCGGTATGCTGGGTGTTTACTACCTTATATCGTCACACTGTCCGAAGAAGCTGAATCAGTTCTTCTGTAGCGTGAGCCGCAACATCACAAGAATATATATCATTCACTGGTTCTTCGTTGTCATGAGCACGAATGTTATCATATACAAGATAAAAGGAACACAGGAGCTGCCGGTTTACCAGATAATGCTGCTGGCACTCGGAATCTTCCTGGTAAGCTATTTCGGCGCGCTCTGGATAGAGAAGAAGCGGAGGCAGAAGAAGGAAAGGTAATATAATGAAAGACAGTTTAAAGGTTGTTATCCTTGCGGCAGGCAAGGGTACGAGAATGAAATCGGATCTACCTAAGGTGGTCCACAAATGTAACGGAAGCTCGATGGTGCACCATGTTATCGAGGCATCGAAGGCTGCCGGAGCAGAGGAAATATGTGTGATAGTCGGCTACAAGGCAGACGTGGTGAAGGCTGTTATCGAAGAGGAGAACGGCCCGGACATCGCATCCGGCAAGATCAGCTTCGCTCTTCAGGACCAGCAGCTTGGAACAGGCCACGCCGTTAAGTGTGCAGGCGATTTTATAAGTGAAGAAGGAAGTGTGGCAGTTCTCTGCGGCGACACACCGCTTATCACAGGCGAGAGCATCAGAAAGCTTGCCGAGGCCCACAGCGAGCGCGGCAACGGAGTGACGCTTCTTTCGGCTGTATTTGAGGATCCGACCGGCTACGGCAGGATCATCAGAGACGAAAATGGTGTATTTACTGCGATTAGAGAGCATAAAGACTGCACCGATAAGGAAAGAGAGATCACTGAGATCAACTCAGGCATGTACATCTTCAACTCTGCGGCACTTAAGAAGGCTCTCGGCGAGATAAAGAATGACAATGCTCAGGGCGAATATTATCTTCCGGACGCCATCGAGATCATCAGAGGCTACGGCCTTCCGGCTGACGCCTTCCCGGTTGAGGATAAGAACGAGATATTCGGCGTAAATACAGTTGATCAGCTCGCAGAGGCTGAGGCAATCATCAAGGCGCGCGTATAAAATATAACAGAAAGATATTGCCCGAACGGTCACAAGGCAGGGATGTTACAGTGACAGGCGGGCGGCAGTTAATGAGATGAAAGTAATAGTAGGACTCGGCAATCCGACAAAGAAATACGAGGGAACCAGGCATAATGTGGGTTTCTCCGCAATCGTAAGACTTGCCGATAAGCATAAGATAAAAATGAATATAGCCAAGCACAAGGCCCTCATCGGTACAGGCGTGATAGCCGGCGAGAAGGTCATGCTTGTCATGCCCCAGACCTATATGAACCTCAGTGGTGAGGCTGTGGGCGAGATAATAAGATATTATAAGCTGACTCCGGAGGATCTGATCATAATCTATGATGATACCGACCTGGACGTTGGAAGGATAAGGATCAGAGAGAAGGGCAGCGCAGGCGGACATAACGGTATCAAGAGTATCATCGCTCATATCGGAACCGAAGCCTTCGACAGAGTTAGGATAGGAATAGGGCATAAGCCGCCGGAATATGACCTTGCGGATTATGTGCTCGGACGCTTCCCCGCTGAGGAGCTCCCGGCACTCAGAGAGGCTGTAGACAAGGCAGCGGATGCCGCTGAAGCTATCATTCGTGGCGATATCAATAAAGCTATGAATATGTTCAATTAGTACGCAAGACTCTGGGCAGGGTATGTGCATGACGGACCGTTTGGGGTCTCGGTGCTTAGCGATTCACGAGCTTTGCGAAGTGAGAGCTTAGCATCCGCTAGGGGTACCCCAACCGATCGAGAGATGTGTCCGGAATGCATATATCCTGACAGAGTCTGTCCGTGGTTAATAATAGTAGTAAATATTGAATAGATGGAAACACTAAGAAGTATACTCAGAGATTCTGAAATCTACAAAAGAATAGCGAAAACTTCAGCGGCGCGCGAATATCCAATTTATATTCACGGCCTTACTCGTGCTGCCGAGCCGCTTCTTGAGGAAGAACTTAGGGAGAGCCAGCCGGCACCGCTTTCTGCAGGTAGCAGAGCATCTGCGGCATCGGGCAGCAGCCTGGGAAAGTTCGCTCTTATCGTAACATATGACGAGGCGCGGGCGGACAAGCTCTACAGCGATTACAAGTTTCTTTCGAGGGATGTATTTATCTATCCTGCGAAGGATGCTCTCTTTTACTATGCGGATGTGCACGGAAATGCGACAACCCAGCGACGTCTCGAGATAATCAGGCGCCTGTCTGAGGGCAGGGACACCGTTGTCATCACCACAGTTGACGGTCTTATGGACAAGATGCCTCGCATGGAGGACATTGCCGGCGTTGGCATGAAGTTCACGAAGGGCGAGGAGATAAATATCGACGCGGTCAGACATATGCTCGGCGTGCTAGGCTACGAGAATAGAGAGATAGTCGAGGCGGAGGGTCAGTTCTGCGTACGCGGAGGTATTATTGACATCTATCCGCTGACCGAGGACTGTCCGTATCGTATCGAGCTTTTCGGCGACGAGATCACATCGATCAGAAGCTTCGACGCGGAGTCCCAGAGGTCGATCGAGGAGGTTGACAGCTTCGGCATCTATCCGGCCAGCGAGTTCGTGCTTTCCGAGGCAAGAGTTGCCAGGGGTCTCAGACTCATCCAGGATGACTATGAGAAGGAGGCAGCGGCATTTAAGAAGAGCTTCAGGACCGAGCAGTACGCAAGGCTGACAAGAGCCGTTGAAGCCATCAAGGAAGAGATTGGCGAGTTCAACTCGACCACCGGTCTCGACAGCCTGGTCAATTATTTCTACGACACAACCGTTTCATTCTTAGACTATTTCCCGGCAAATACACCTGTATTTATCGATGAGCCGGACAAGGTTGCAGAAAGAGCAAGAGTATATACAGAAGAATTTTCGATGTCGATGGACGCAAGGCTTTCAGGAGGCTACGTTCTCTCGAAGCAGGCGGACGTCCTCTACAGCGACAAGCTGATCCTCGAGATGCTTACGAAGCGACACTGCTTCATGTTCTCGGAGATTTACGCAGCAAGCCGTTTCATGGAGCATAAGACGGTTGTAGCCTTCGACGCGAAAAATATCAGCTCCTACAGCAGCAGCTTCGAGGAACTGACGAAGGACCTTGCAAAGTGGAGGGATAAGGACTACAGAGTTGTCATTGCTTCACCTTCCGCAACAAGGGCAAAGAGACTTGCCGGAAACCTCAGGGACAGCGATATTCCTGCATTTTTCTCTGAAAACAGGGACAGGATACTGCAGCCGCGTGAGGTCATGGTAACTGTCGGAAATATCGAGGAGGGCTACGAGCTTACAAGTGTTAAGCTGGCAGTCATCAGCGAAAGCGATATTTTCAGCAACAACAAGATCAGAAAGAAGAAACGCCTGCCGAAATATCAGGGCGACCAGATAAATACCCTCGACGAGATCAGTGTCGGCGACTACGTTGTGCACGAGCGCCACGGAATCGGCATCTATAAGGGTATCGAGAAGGTTGAGACTGACGGCAGGATCAGAGACTATATAAATATCGATTATGCCGACGGAGGTAAGCTTTTCATCCCTGTCGGCCAGCTTGGCGTGATCGGAAAATACGCCGGCAAGGATGCAGCGAAGCCGAAGCTCAGTAAGCTGGGCAGCGACAGGTGGGAGAAGACCAGAAGCAGCGTTAAGACCCACGTGGAGGCTGTGGCGGATGAGCTGATAGAGCTCTATGCTGCGAGAATGTCGAAGAAGGGTCACGTTTATCCGCCGGATACCGTATGGCAGACCGAGTTTGAGGAGCTCTTCCCTTACGAGGAGACGCCGGACCAGCTCCATGCCATAGAAGACACGAAGCGTGATATGGAGAGCGACAAGATCATGGACAGACTGATCTGCGGCGACGTAGGCTTCGGCAAGACTGAGGTTGCGATCAGAGCTGCGTTTAAGGCTGTTCAGGACAATAGGCAGGTTGCATACCTTGTGCCGACCACGATACTCGCTCAGCAGCATTTTGAAACCTTTACCGATCGTATGAAGAACTATCCGGTGAATATCAGGATGCTTTCAAGGTTCTGCACCCCGAAGGAGGTTAAGGAAACGCTTGCCGGCATCAAGAACGGCAGCGTGGACATCGTCATCGGTACACACAGACTGCTGTCGAAGGATCTTGTATTTAACAGGCTCGGCCTGCTGATAATAGACGAGGAGCAGCGCTTCGGTGTTAAGCATAAGGAGAAGATCAAGCAGCTGAAGACAAATGTCGATGTGCTGACACTTACTGCAACTCCAATCCCGAGGACCCTGCACATGAGCCTCATCGGTCTTCGTGATATGAGCCTTCTGTCCGAGGCACCGGTTGACAGGCGTGCCATCCAGACCTATGTCATGGAATACGACAGGGAGTTCGTGAAGGAGGCCATCAACAGAGAGCTTGCGCGTAAGGGGCAGGTGTATTATGTTTATAACCGCGTGGAAAATATAGAAAACATCACCTCGGAGCTCCGCAGTGTGCTTCCGGACGCGCGGATCGAGTTCGCCCACGGCAAGATGCCGGAGAGGGATCTCGAGACCATAATGCACGACTTTATAAATAAAGAGATAGACGTCCTTGTTTCGACCACCATTATCGAAACGGGACTTGACATTCCAAATGTAAATACGATAATTATCCATGATGCCGACAACTTCGGACTGTCCCAGCTGTATCAGCTCCGCGGACGTGTGGGACGATCAAGCAGGAACGCTTATGCCTTCCTGATGTACCGCAGGGACAAGATGATCAAGGAGGTTGCCGAGAAGCGACTTAAGGCGATCAGGGAGTTTACAGATCTTGGTTCGGGATATAAAATATCGGTTAAGGACCTGGAAATACGTGGCGCAGGAAATCTGCTCGGTATGGATCAGTCCGGCCATATGGAGGCGGTGGGCTACGACCTCTACGTAAAGATGCTGAATGCCGCCATCAGAAAGAAGAAGGGCGAGGTTGAGGTTGATGACTTCGAGACGACCATAGACCTGCCGGTGGACGCTTACATACCGGATACCTATGTTAAGGTTTCCTTCCTCAAGATGGAGCTTTACAAGAGGATATCGAGGGTGAGCGATGCAGAGGATGCTGACGCGATCAAGGAAGAGGCGCTCGACAGATTCGGTGATATGCCGAAGCCGTTCATTCGCCTGCTAAGAGTTGCGGTCATGAAGGCAGAGGCCCACAGTCTGGGCATGGCAGTCGTGCAGTTCAGGGATGACGAGGTTCAGTTCCTGATGAAGAACGATGCACGGATAAATGTGGATGCCATACCTGTATTTTTAAAGAAGATGAAGAAGGCGGGGAAGATCGTGAGAGTTATCAGCGGCAAGCTGTCCGGCTTCGGAGTCAGGGAGTCGAAGCTCATACAGGACGAGCTGCTCTCAAATGCAGAGGATATGGTGAAGAAAATTGGCGACGAGCTGGTGATAAGGGATGCGGCCGAGAGTGATCAGGCATAGATAAAGGATAAAAAATGATTACAGGAACAGTAGACAGAAAAAAATATAATAAAAAACGTACAAAAAGAGCGGTGGTATTGGTGCTTCTCATGGTTCTTTCGCTGTGTTTCACAGGCTGCGGCAGCAAGGACAGCGAGGAGGAGGGCGATATCGTATTTACCTTTGCTAAGAACCCTATAACGCTTGGCGAGGTTTATGTTTACGCCGAGACCGTGAAGGAGGATTACGAGGCAACCTACGGCAAGGACGTATGGAATATGACTATCAAGCTTGCTGACGGCACCGAGGAAAATATGGAGGTCGTGACCAGGAAGGATATCATCGATACGATAGTCAGAGTGAAGGTCCTGAATGCCATATCCAAGAATTACGGAATAGAGCTAACGGATACTGAGATCACTGCCGAGAAGAATAAGGCGGATATCTTCTTCAACAGGCTGACGGACGACCAGCTCGACAAGATGCAGATCACCGAGAACCTGGTGGAAAATGTATTTTGCGAGAACCTGCTCGCACAGAGAGTTTACGAGAAGCTTGTAGACGATGCAGGCATCGAGATTTCTGATGAGGAAGCGCGTGAGACAACATTTTATGATATGTTCTTCGCCTTCTATTCAGAGGATGAGGATAAGAATCTTTCGGAAATCACGGACATCAAGAAGCAGGAGCAGTACAACAAGGCGCTTCAGGCATATAAGACGCTTGTGAGCCCTGTAAGCGAGGAGAGCGGAAATATAGAAAGCCTTGCAGCGTACTATAATCTGGAGTATTCGAGGTATTATACGATGACCCCGAAGGAGATCAAGGAGCAGTACGGCGAGGATATTTACGAGGACCTCTATCAGCTGGAGGATGGTTCCTACAGCCTTATCATCGAGACTGAGTACGGCTACCACCTCTTCTACATGAAGTACCTGACCGACCCTGAGGCGACGGCGGCCAGAAAGAAGGAGCTTACGATCGACGCAGAGGAGCGCTTCTTCGCTTCCAAGTTCCCGAGCTGGCAGCGCACCGTGGATTCGGAGTATTCCTACGTTAAGTCAGTGAATATGGACGTGTACGATAAAATATCGTTTAAATAGAATAAAGCGTGAAAACGGATCGACCATTAAGAATTTGGTCGGTCCTTTTTAAATAATAATTAATGGATATTCAGTGTATCTTAAAAGCATTTTGGTCGGAAGTATTGTATTATCATGATATAAAACTTTTTAGGAAAGGACAGGTATTTAATATGAAAAATAGAAAAAAGATAATTGCTGTTATGCTTGCTGCTGTTCTTTCAATGTGCAGCGGTTGTGGTCAGGATAATAAAAGTGAGGATAAGGAAACTGCTACCGGATATAAGAAATGGGATACGGAAGCTACGGTTAGCAGCGGTAGTGATGGTGCAGACACCGACGGTGATAATGATGTAAATAACAGTAACAATGATGGGAGCAGTAGTAATGACAATGACAGTTCTGAAAATATATCGTTTGTAGAGGACAAGCTCAATGTCGTGGGACATTACAGTGATCTGATGGCGAGTGACAATAATAAACTTGTTATTAAGACGGATGCTGATATCAGAACTACGGATTGTAAAAACTACCCGGTTGTAAGAATATCTACGGAGACTATCGATGACGCTTTTCTGAAGAAGGCGAAGGACGTTTTGGTTGGTGATACGCCGATGTATGATGGGGTCAGAATGTATGATCCGATATATGATGAATACAGCGGGGATCAGATGGTTGTTGATGAGGCTGATAAAAAACAGGTAGAAGGAAAGGTTCTCCGCAAGGATATTACAAAATATCCGATAGAAACAAAAATGTCCGGTGTCAGCGAACTGGCAGACAAATACAGCGATGTTCCGGATTATGAATGGTATTATCTGGGACTGATGCCTGAAGGTAAGCTGTATTATGGCGTGAGTGATGGAAAGGACGGTAATTATATGAGTCTTTCAGTGACAGATTCGAAGACATACGGCAATTCGCTCAAGTTCTTCAAGAGTAAGGAATATGGTATCAGAGATGGTCTTGTGATGCCGGGAATAAATACCGGTTTCTGCTGGCCGGTAGAGAAAGGGATAAGCTGGATAAGTGACGACAGTAATCCAAATAAGGAACTGTTTCCACCTAGTATTATAAGGGATGCAAACTCAGGTGACTCTGAAGAGTATTTTGACTGCATAGACGATCCGAATTTTAAGGGCTATACCTTCCGCGAGAGTGATAAGGAAACAAATAATATAAGCAAGGAGGAAGCTGTCAAACAGGCGAATGAACTCTTGAAAAAGCTTGAAATATCCGATATTTATGCAGCTTCTGCTGTTGAGGAAAAATATATCAGCGATCATGCGACAAAAAGAAGGACAACAAACAGCGACGGTACTTATACTGAGGAGCTGACAGTCGGAAGGGTATGGCATATCATATATCAGCCGGTTGTTAATGGAAATATCGTTGAGGACTACGGTGAGATGGTGAAATATGACGCGGCCGGACGGAAGGAGGCTGTATGGTTCAGCTCAAATGTAGAAGTAATGGTCAATGACAATGGAATAGTCGGATTTAGCTATGCCTGTCCGATAAAATATGATGAGTTGATGGACGACTCGGCAGAACTTAAGGACATAGAGGAGATTAAGAAGATATATAAGGCTGAGATGATGAATACCCTTAACAAATCCGATTATTTCTACGGAATTCTTGATGACGCAACGAAATTCTTCTATGGATTTGTGATTGAAATAGATGATATCAGCTTAAGATATGCCAGAATATCGGATCATGAAAGTAATGAAAGCGGTTATCTGATACCGGTTTGGGATTTCAGCGGAAAAGCATATAATGATGCGGGAGAGCTGGTTGCCTCAGGAAGCTTTCTTCAGATTGACGCCATAGATGGAAGTATTTACAGCGCGTTTGAAGGGAAATAATTATTTAAGATCTATAATCGATCTCGGACAGATTCGAAAAGTACATTTTTCTCTATGATTATCCGCGAAATTGTGGTATACTGATTGATGGTAAAAAACTGTGAGGTAAATACAATGGTTAACAGTGCATTAGTTAATATAAAGAAAGTCAAACCTAACGCCGCCATCCCGACTTATGGGTCGGAGAATGCTGCCGGTGCTGATCTTTATGCGTGTATCGACAGCAATCTTACTATAGAGAGCGGAGAAACTATCCTTGTGCCGACAGGTCTTGCCATGGAGCTTCCTACAGGTTATGCAGGTCTTATATATGCAAGGAGTGGGCTCGCCAGTAAGAAGGGGCTTGCCCCCGCAAATAAAGTTGGTGTTATAGATTCGGATTATCGCGGCGAGGTTATGGTTGCACTCCATAACCATTCCAACCAGGCTGCTTCCATAGAACCGGGCGAGAGGATTGCCCAGCTGGTCATCACGCCTTATATCGTGGGCGTATTTAACGAGGTCTCTGAGCTTGATGAGACTGAAAGAGGTGCCGGCGGCTTCGGTTCCACAGGAACGCACTAATCAATTACTATGGCCTTATGACTCCGTATCTATTCACGTAGATACGGAGTTTTCTTTTGCGCGATGCTCTCGAGGCAGGCACATGTATATGCCGAGTGCCGCGATGGTGCTGCTTGCCTGTGGCAAGCGTTTAGCACGGACCGAGCCGGGAGGCGAGAAAAATGACTCGAAGAGTCATGAATGCGCGACTCCCTGAGTCATAATTATGTGACTCGAAGAGTCATGAATACAGCGAAAGGCGGTGAGTGAGATGAAGGAAGAACTCATCAAAGAGAAAATAGAAGAACTGATCGACGAGAAGAAGCTGCACGACCTTCGAACGATACTCAGCGAACAAAACGAAGCTGATATCGCCGCTGCACTCTCGGAACTTGAGATAGAGAAGCTTTCCATAGCCTTTAGGATACTGCCGAAGGAGCTGGCTGCGGACGCATTCTCGTATTTTGACTCGGATATCCAGGAGGAACTTATCAAGGCCTTCTCCGATAAGGAGCTTCAATACATCATCGACAACCTTTTCATGGACGATACTGTCGACATGATCGAGGAGATGCCGGCCAGCGTTGTTAAGAGAATCCTGAAAAATACGGACCCAGTAACTCGTAAGGAGATAAATGAGCTTCTGAAATACCCTGAGGACAGTGCCGGAAGCATCATGACCACCGAGTATGTCCGCCTCGAGGAGGACATGACGGTTCAGCAGGCATTTACACGTATCAGAAATGTCGGCGTCGACAAAGAGACCATCTACACCTGTTACGTTACGAACCCGAAGAAGGAGCTTCTCGGCATCGTGACAGTTAAGGACCTCCTGCTTTCTAACTACGAAGACAAGATTAAGGACGTCATGATAACAAATATCATCTACGTTACGACCACAGAGGACCAGGAGTCGGTTGCAAAATCCTTTGACAAGTACAACTTCCTTGCCATTCCGGTTGTTGACAACGAGAAGCGGCTCGTCGGTATCATAACAATCGACGACGTAATCGATGTCATCCAGGAAGAGGCTACAGAGGATATCGAAATGATGGCCGCTATCACGCCTACCGACAAGCCTTACATCAAGACGACACCTTTTGAAACCTACAAAAAAAGGATACCATGGCTTCTTTTGCTCATGATATCCGCTACATTTACAGGTGCTATCATTGCGCGTTACGAGGCTGCCCTTGGCGCTTACGTTGTGCTTACGGCTTATATTCCTATGCTTATGGATACCGGCGGAAATGCAGGAAGCCAGGCTTCGGTTTCAATCATCCGTGGACTTTCTCTTGACGAGATAGAATTCAGTGATATTTTCAGAATACAGGGCAAGGAGCTTCTGGTTGCTCTGATGTGCGGAGCCACTCTTGCTTCAGCTAACTTCGTGAAGCTTCTGGTATTTGATAAAATATCGGTAACTATCGCACTTGTGGTTTGTCTGACGCTCCTTCTGACGGTTATCGTTGCAAAATTCGTAGGCTGCAGTCTCCCGATACTTGCAAAGCGTATCGGTTTCGACCCGGCCGTTATGGCGAGTCCTTTCATCACCACCATCGTCGATGCAATCTCACTTCTTATCTATTTCCAGATTGCCTCGCACGTACTGAGCATCTGACGTTCAGAGTAGCGGAGTACGAATGGCACAGCGTTTTAGATTAAATATAATATTAATGGCGAACAACACAGAAAAATACGAATGCCCATAGACGGTGGTCTATGGGCATTACTTGTGTTAGTCTGCTTTTTACTACCTATTTTGTTGATGCTGTCGTAATGATTTCTTCGGCCTTCTCGGTACTAATTTCAAACATATCCATGAGAGACGATAAGACTTCATCGCGAGTCGATCCGTTCCCGAGCATCTTGGAAGCGTATTTAATATAAGCCTGATCGAGCCCTTCCTCGAGGCCTTCCTCTTTCCACTGTCTGCACAAAGAATCTTTTTCATTTTCCCACTCTTGCTCGTAGGTCATGATCTCATCCCTCCACTTCTTGTTCTGCCTTATTTTGTCGACTTCCATCTCAAGTTCAGCGGTGAATTCGTCCTGAACCTCGCCGGTTTCGATATAATCGAGAAACATCTTTAACGCCAGCGGAATATCATTTTCCTTGCTCGTGGTATTCAGGATAATCTTCTGAGTTTCATCGCCGTACGTTAGCGCAGGATGTTGAATACATCTGTTTTCGAATGTGTAAAGATGTTTACCCTTCTCGAAGAGATCGAATCGACAGATAAAAATGATTATGTTTTTCTTTAGATTCGAATATGGTTCGCCCTTATCAAGCAGATCCTTGTCGATCATTGCCTGATAGTATCTTCCTCTTTTCGGAAGATCTTTAAACTTGTAGTTCTGCATCTCGATGTTGTAAACTTCATCCTCGCCATCGCAGTATACGTCGAGGCGTATGCCCTTTGAATATGCAGAATAATCGTAGGTTTTTTCGATTTCAGGAATCTCCACCCGCAGTATTTTCTTGTCGAGAATCCTTTCGAGAGTTTTACGGCATAATTCGGAATGCCGCATAACAATTCCAAATACAGTTTTGTGACTAAACTCCAGTCTTTTAATACTCATGATCATTTACTACTCCTTTGCAAATATTTGCTTACGCTTCGTCGCGGGAGTGCAAAATCTGACCTGAAAAATGTTCGTATTTATTATATTCCCGGGAGGGTGGATATTCAAGGGGCGATTGAATGAAAAAGTTAATGGGATATTCAAGGGGATTTTGTTGCGCTTTTGTTATGCAGAGTCGTGTATAGTTGCCTTAGTTAGAAGAAAGGAGGTTCGTTATGTCTGAACTTTTATACAGAAAAGCACTGGCCGAGAAGCTGCTTGATATTTCCGGCGAATTAAAAACAGGACGCGACGAGTTCACATGGAATTCGGGTCTTTATAAGAAGCTTGATAAGTCGATCAAGGCTGTGCTTAAGGTTCTGGATGACCATTCAGGCGAGGAACAGCTTTCGGAAGATGTTAGGCAGGATCTTGAGGAGAAGATCCGCAAGATGAAGGAAGCCGCGAGACCTTACAGGGAGGAGAAGCTTAAGCAGGGCGCGCTGGGCATCGGAAATATGGGCACCAGCAAGGCGAAGGAAGTCCAGCATGCGATGTATAAGCGTTTCTGCGCGGCTGACGATCTGATCAAGGTTGACAATGCAATCCCGAGGAATCCGGGCGTTGGAGACGGCATCATCGCTCCCGATATGCTGGAGCCGGGAGATGTGCGGCAGACTGACTGGCGTCTTAAGTGGAAGCAGAATGTAAGATACACTGCCAAAAAGCAGATAAATACATGTAATAAGA
>JAEEGL010981251.1_pt1 | contig 22471 bp, 15 predicted proteins | sample 9134231 | NCBI WGS metagenome assembly JAEEGL01 (sample SAMN16246548, study PRJNA631951) | gut metagenome | biome: gut microbiome; feature: rumen; material: fiber-attached | host: Bos | place: Iran: Karaj | collected 2018-10
AACCGAGCAAAGCTTTACTACTGAAAACGGGGCTGGAATGTTGCTTCCAACCCCGTAAGTGGCGGAGAGGATGGGATTCGAACCCATGTGCGCTTTCACGCAAACTGATTTCGAGTCAGCCCCGTTATGACCTCTTCGATACCTCTCCGTATTTAATTTGTGCGAACTTTGATAGGCAGCTGCCAGGCAGCCTTTCTTTTTCCTTCAAGCCAAAATTGCGAAAACCGCAGGAAAACGGAGCTTTTGCGAGAAAACCGGAGCTTTCGCACTGTACCGAGGAACGAAACCGAGCCGCTTTCGAGTCAGCCCCGTTATGACCACTTCGATACCTCTCCGTATTATGAAAATGAATGTGCAGCAAATCAGAGAGTTGATATTGCTCAATTCATACTTTGATATTATAGCACAACAGTATTTTTTTGTCAATAGGCAATAATCATTTTTTCAGCCTTTTTCTTTTACTGTCACTGAAATCTTCTTGTTGTTTACGATGAAGGTGTCTGCCTTCGTATCCATAGGCTGAAAAAGCAATGACAAACAATCACGATTTGTTTTCGATTTTTTGCCTTGATTATTTTCGTATTTTGATGTATAATTTATTACTGAAAATCAGAAAGCCATATTTTACATACGGCATACGACTTTCATGCAAAAGTATGATGACAGGAAATACACAACGGAGTTAGTAATATGATTTACGAAAAAAAAGCTATTATTCCAGCAAGCATGTGCGACGCAACAACAAAAATATCAGTTATCTCAATATTTCAGCTTGTTGAAGATGCTGTGACCGATCTTATGGCAGACCTTCACATAGACGGAATTACCGCTATGCGAGAATACGGGGCAATGTGGGTTTTTGTTAAAAACGCAATTCATGTTTCGCGCCGTCCCGAATGGAGGGAAAAGTATGTTATTCGTTCGTATATTTCCTCATTTTCCGCCGTAAAACTGCTGATAGATACCGAAATATTGTCGGCAACAGATCATTCACCGCTTGCCCGTTCTCGTCTTGAGCTTTGCGCACTCGATCTGAAAACAGGAAAGATCCGCAAAGCATCTACGGTCGGTATCGCTCCCGATACTCAATGCTTTCAGCCGGAAGAAGGACCTGAATTTTCAAGATTCCCGAAAAAAGAGACTGAAATTGTTGACAAAGTCCGCGTTTTATCAACAAATATCGACTATTGCTCTCATACGAACAATATCGAATATATCCGTTTTATTTTAAACACATACAGCGTAAAAGATCTTGTTGAAAATGAAATAGATAAAATAGAAATTCATTACGGAATGCAGACTTTTGAAAATGATATTCTTTCAATCAGTAAATACAGCGAAAACGATCACGATTTCTTCTCGGTAAGCTCCGAAAGAGGCACCGCTGTTGAATGCAAAATCGACTTTAAACGTTAAATTCAATACTTCCATGCATTAAATCAACCCCTGTCACGTTCAAATGACAGGGGTTATCGTGATTTGAACAGACAGATCGTCTTTTTACGGTTTTCCAAAAGACAAGTATGTAATTATGCTTTTTTATCAAATTTGAACAAACGGTGTCAACTGCAAATAATAAAGAAAAAGTATTGACAAATACACGTTAAAGTGGTAAAATACCATCATTGATTGTGCGCAATCATATAATGCACAACAGTAACTATCAGATTGAATAAATCGCATATACACAGGAGGAGATCGTAATGAAGGTTGAAGTCAGATATTATTCCCGTTCAGGTAATACAAAGTCCGTAGCTGAAGCGATAGCGGCACAGGCAGGCGTTCCTGCAGTTTCTGTAGACAGCGCCGATGCACCGCTTAAAGAAACTGCGGATATTCTCTTTATCGGAGGCGCACTTTACGCATACGGACTTGACAGTCATCTGAAAAACTACCTTAAAACTCTGAAAAAATATGACGCAAAAAAAGCAGTCGTATTTTCAACATCGTGGCTCTCCAAACATTCTGTCGATCTTATTAAAAAGGGACTTACAGATGCCGGTATTCCCGTTGAAACGGAGTTTTTCTATGTCAAAAACGCACCGAGCGAAGAACAGCTGAAGGATGCTGCGGCATTTGCAAGGAAGTTTCTGTAATGAAAAAAACACCTGAAATCGATAAATACTACGGTATTCGTCTGGGCAATCAGCTCTGCTTTCCATTATATGCATGTGCAAAAGAAATTGTTCGTCTTTACAGAAAACCTCTCGCCGAGATCGGTCTTACTTATACCCAATATGTTGTAATGATGGTTCTCTGGGAATACGGCACAATGTCTGAAGGTGAGCTCGGCAAACACGTATACCTTGATTCGGGCACGCTTGCCCCGCTTTTGAAAAGGCTTGAAAAGCAGGGTCTTATCTCACGTACTCGTCCCGAAAACAATGAAAGAAAGCTTTTTATCTCGCTTACAAACGAAGGCGAGGCGCTGAAGGAGAGGGCAGTAAGCGTTCCTGTGGCAATGCAGGGCTGCATACCTATGCCGGGAGAAAAACTCATAATGCTTCGCGACCTTCTCAATCAGGCTCTTGAATGCATGCAAAAGGAGGACGACGAGTAATGACAGCAGAAGCATTACTGGGCATCTTCATTCCTTTTATAGGCACGTCTCTCGGCGCTGCCATGGTGTTCATCCTCAAAAAGAATGTTTCCGAAAAGCTGCAGAAGGTCCTCTCAGGTTTTGCCGCCGGTGTAATGGTCTCCGCTTCATTCTGGAGCCTTCTCGCACCTGCGATCGAAAACAGTATGCATCTGGGAAAGCTGTCGTTTCTTCCTGCGGCGATCGGGTTTCTTGCCGGTGTCGGGTTTTTGCTGGTTCTTGACAGAGTCACGCCTCATATGCATTTTGACAGTCAGGAGGAGGGACCTGCAACAGGTCTGAAACGGACAACAAAACTGATCCTTGCCGTAACACTTCATAATATACCTGAAGGAATGGCGGTCGGCGTTGTTTATGCAGGATTTCTTTCCGGAAATTCGGGAATCACATCTGCAGGAGCTCTTGCTCTTGCTATCGGTATCGCTATTCAGAATTTCCCCGAGGGCGCGATCGTCTCAATGCCATTGCGCGGCGAAGGCATGAAAAAAACAAAAACGTTCCTTTTCGGTGTTCTGTCCGGCATTGTCGAACCTGTTGCGGCGCTTGTCACTGTTCTTGCTGCAGCTGCGATCGTTCCTGTTATGCCGTATCTTCTGGCGTTTGCTGCCGGAGCAATGATGTATGTTGTCGTGGAAGAACTTATCCCCGAGATTTCCGGCGGAGAGCATTCAAATATCGGTACCGTTGCCTTCTCTCTCGGCTTCGTTCTTATGATGGTTCTTGATGTTGCGCTCGGATAAAACAGTATCCGTTTTTCTGAAAAATATATATAAGGAGAAAAAAATGATTTACGATTATACCGTTACCACAGGAAAAGGTGAAAAACTCAATCTTGCCGATTACAAAGGCAAAGTTATTATGGTCGTCAATACAGCTACCGGCTGCGGATTTACCCCGCAATACGCGCCGATCGAACAGATGTATAAAGACTATCACGAAAAGGGGCTTGAGATCCTCGATATTCCCTGCAATCAGTTCGGACAGCAGGCTCCGGGCACAGATGAAGAGATCCATGAATTTTGCACCATGCATTTCAACACAACGTTCCCTCAGATGAAAAAAGCCGATGTAAACGGAGAAAACGAGCTTCCGCTTTACACGTATCTTAAATCGCAGAAGGGCTTTGAAGGCTTTTCCGATCATCCTTATAAGGAACTGCTCGAAAAAATGTTTTCTTCCGTTGATCCGGACTGGGATAAAAAACCGGACATCAAATGGAATTTCACAAAATTCATTGTCGACCGCAACGGAAACGTAGTCGCCCGTTTTGAACCTACTGCAGACATGGCGGAAGTCGAAGCTTGCGTGAAATCTCTTTTGTAAAAACAATAAAACAAAACTATAAAAATAATAAAATCAAAAATCAGGAGTAATCATTATGGCACAGGTAACTAAAAAAACAATGATCGGTGAACTTTTAAATATCAATCTCGACGTGGCTGCACCCATTCTTCTCGGTATAGGCATGCACTGTCTCGGCTGCCCGTCTTCTCAGATGGAAACTATCGAAGAAGCTGCCGCCGTCCACGGCATCGATGCTGACGAACTCGTAAAAACTCTCAACGAAAAGCTCGCAGAAGCATCAGAGGACTGAAAACCCCTGTCTTTCGGGTTTTTAACAGCTATTATTGTTGAAAGACAGGAAAAGAGATTTTTATGTTAACTTTTGAACCGTTTTCCATTTCCGCACTGAAAAAAGTTCTTCCCTACATTAAAAGCAATCCTTCTTTATGCAGCGATATTTCAGCAGGTTTTCTTTTTATGTGGCAAGACGGCGCAGATGTTCAGTTTTGTGAATGGAACGGAACTTTTACGGTCCGTCAGATAATCGGCGAACAGCCCGCTTTCAGTTATCCTATCGGCAATGATCCTGACGGGATGATCTGTGAGCTCAAAGAGTATGTGCGCTCAAACCGTCTGCCGATGCGTTTTTTTGCGGTAGATAAAAATACACTTGAGATCATCTTGTCAGATCCTCGTCTTTCTCCCGCGATGTTCGCTTTCGACAGACGCTGGAGCGATTATATCTATTCTTTTGAAGAGGCAATGACTTTTCACGGCAAAAAATACAGCGGACAGAGAAATCATATCAACAAGTTCAAAAAACTGTACGGTGAGCCGGATATCCGTTTCCTGACCGAAAACGACAAGCCGGAAGTTGAAAAAATGCTGAAAGAATACGAAAAAGAGCATCCCGACGGTAATGCCATCGAACGAATCGAACTTGAAAAAACAAAAGAGCTTTTTGATGTTTTTCGAGAGCTCGGCTTATATGCCGCAGGATTATTCGTTAACGGTATCATGGCGGCCTTCAGCATTGGCGAAGTTGTCGGCGATACGCTGATTATTGATGTCGAAAAAGCTCTGACCTGCTATGAAGGCATTTATCCTACAATGTATTCGGGGTTCGTAAATCTGATATCCGAAAAAACAGGCGGACCGCTTAAATATGTAAATCGCGAGGACGACTCCGGTGATCAGGGGCTTCGAACTTCCAAATTGCAGTATCACCCTGTTTCGATAGAAGATAAATATCTCGTTCATGTATCTTCTCCGGCTGTCAGAGCAAAAAATCCGGTCACGCTCAGATGCGGCGATATTTATCTTACGGAATTTCGCGAAACCGATAAACAGGCTTATCTAAGGCTTAATACTGATATCGAAAACAACAGATTCTGGGGTTACGATTACAGGGAAGACGAAACGATAACCGGTCCCGTAAACGAGAATACATTTTACGATTCCGTAATGTATGATATGCAGGCGGGTGACTCCGTCAATTTTGCAGTCCGTCTTTCCGAAAACGGTGAAATGATAGGGGAGGCTATTCTCTGGAATTTTACATCTGTTTCAACCGCAGAACTCGGCTGCAGAATTTTGCCCGAATATCATGGAAAAGGATACGGAAAAGCGGCTTTCGGCGCCGCCGCAAGATACGCCGAACAGATATTGAACGTTACGCTTATCGCGCGTTGCAATATTGATAATACTGCCTCAGAGCGGATGATTTCCGCAAACGGCTTTTTGCCGCTTTACGACGAAAATGAATATCACTATTTTATACGAAAGACTGCTGTAAATGAGTGCGTTCCGGTATGCTCATATTCATTGTGCAGTCATTGAAAAGGAGATAATATGAAAAAACTTACTGTTTTTTATCTTGATAACTGTCCGTATTGCCGCAAGGCTAAAGAAGCTGAAAAGGAAATAATATCTTCAGATCCTTCACTTCAAAAAGTCGAGATCGAGTGGATCGAAGAATCTCTGAATCCCGCTATCGCAGATACTTACGATTATTATCGCGTTCCTTCAGTTTTTTTGAGCGATACAAAACTTTACGAATGCAGTCCGAAAGACGATTACGATACGATAAAAAGCAATTTTGAAAAAGCAATGAAGATCGCCGCCGCGCAATAACGCAAAGCAGATATTACGATCTTGATTAAATATACGTTCGGTTAAATTCATTTTTAATAGCAATTTGATGATACTATGGAATTTCTTGATATTATAAAAAACAGAAAAAGCGTCAGGACATTCGACGGCAGACAGCTTTCCGACAGCGAAAAGGCGAAACTCACTGATTTTATCAAAAATACAGGTAACCCATATGGTATTCCCGTTGACTTTGTTTTTCTCGACAAGAAAGAACATAAGCTTTCAAGCCCGGTTATTTCAGGCGAAACCGAATATGTTGCGCTGAAAGTTCCGAAAACTACTCACTGCGAAGAAGCTCTCGGTTTTTCTTTTGAAAAATTTGTGATTTACGCCTGGTCGCTCGGCATAGGAACAACTTGGATAGGCGGAACGATGAACCGTAAGCTTTTTGAAAAAGCCGCCGATACGAAAGAATATGAGATCATGCCTGTCGTCAGTCCCCTCGGCTATCCGTCAAAAACACCGTCATGGATCGATAAACAGCTCAGAAAACATGTTCACGGAAACGACAGACTGCCTGCTGACGCCCTGTTTTTCGAAAACGATTTTTCAAACCCTTTAAAAACAATATCAGATAGTCTTGAAGCGGTCAGATTCGCTCCGTCCGCAGTCAATAATCAGCCGTGGAGAGTAATAAAAGACGGCAGCAGATACCATTTTTACGAAAAACATATGAAAAGCTACAATCCCAACTCTCCCTGGGATATTCAAAAGATCGATATGGGCATTGCTTTGTATCACTTTATTGCAATCTCAGGCGGAAATCTGGAAATATCAGATCCATGTGTAAAAACGGAATCAGATACCGAATATATCGCCACCGTCAATGTCTGACAAACGCACGCAGCTTCAAATCATTACCACCGAAAAATCGGTGGTATTTTTTTATATAAGCTGTGCTGTAGATATGCAATTCAGAAAAATATCTTTTTCATGTTTTAGAATTTAACAATTTAACGACTTTTTCACGACTTAAGGATATTAATATTGACTGTATTATAAAAAATTTGCTATAATTAAATAAATATATACAATGTAATATTGATTAAATCTTAAATGATCCTTCGGTGTCGAAAGGAAAAAACGGTATGAAAAGAATAATGGTTGTTTTTTTGTCGATCATGATGATCGTGTCGCTTGCGGCAGCATCTTTTGCCGACGGCGCAGCATTGTCATGTTCAGCAACAAACGATCAGCTCAACAGGGGAGATATGGTAACTGTAAAAGTTTCTCTTTCCGGTGCTCCTGATGTAAAATCAATGCAATTGACGTTTGATATTCCGACCGATGTATTTACCGTAGATGGCGGTTGGAATATTTCGGGCACTATTGCTGACTTTAATAAAAGCAAAAATCTTGCGGTAATCGCGTTTGAGTCTCCGACAAATATAAACGGAAGCATCTTTACGCTTGATCTTACCGTTAAAGATGATGCCGCATACGGAGATTTTGATGCAGTAATTACTCCTACAGTAAAAGTATCATCCGAAGCAGGTGAAACAGAAGTCCCGTGCGCAGGCACATCCGTTACGCTCACAATAATCGATCCGTCCTGCCGCCATAACAACAAGACTTCAGTTGCGGCAAAAGATTCAACCTGTATTGCTCAGGGATGGGACGCATACGCAGTTTGCGGCTCGTGCGGACAGCTTTTCGACGCAGACGGCAAAGAGATAAGCGAAATACATTACCGCGCGATTAATCCCGACAATCATACGGGCAACACAGAAATACGCAATCAGAAAGACGCAACATGCACCGAAAATGGCAACAGCGGAGATACATATTGCAAAGACTGCGGTGCGCTTATTTCTGCAGGTTCGAAGATCAAAGCTCTCGGTCACGATTTCGGCGCATGGATAACTACTACAGCACCTACCGAAACAACGGAAGGCGAACAGACAAGAACATGTTCAAGAAACTGGCAGCATGTTGAAACAAGAACCGTTCCCAAAGCAGACCACGTTCACGATCTTAACCATATTGCCGCAAACAAAGCAACATGTGACCAGCCCGGCAACACGGAATATTGGGTTTGTTCAACCTGTAACAGATACTTTTCCGATGCTCATGGCAGCAACGGAATAAACGCAAACGATGTGATTATTGCGCCTGCTGAACATCAGTGGGGCGAATGGGTAGTAACAAAAGAAGCAAAAGCAGGCGAAAAAGGCGAAGAAACACGCACATGTATTTACGATTCAAATCATAAGGAAACGAGAGAGATTCCCGCGCTTCCCGAAACCGAAAATACCGATGCGCAAACAGAAGAACCTTCGACCGAAACTCCCGAACTTCCCGAAATCACAGTTCCCGAAAACGAAATTATCGAAAATCCCGAAACTGCAAACGACTCTGAAACCGTTATCTGGCTTCCCATTGTCATCGTCGCCCTTCTCGGCGCGGCAGCCGTTGCATTTCTTGTTATCAAAAGAAAAAAAGCTTAAACTGAAAGATTTCTGATCGAGCAGTTTATCCATTAAATAATTAAGGGCTCACTGCTTGTCTTTGAGCCCTTTTTTTAAAGAAATATTGATCAAGCAATAATAAAGATGAAATAAGAGAGGAATAATAATGAAAAACCACCTGCTGAAAGCGTTGTCAGCTTTTGTTACGGTAATTTTAGCTTTTAATATGCTTACCGTTCCCGCGTTTGCCGCAAAAACGGTCCTTGAAAAAGGCACATGCGGCGAAGATATCAAATATGTGCTTTATTCCGATGGAGAACTTGTTATTACCGGCAGCGGCATTATGGACTCCCACCCTTGGACCGCAAATAGTTCCGTATATTATTCCATAAAAAAAGTAACGATCTCAGAAGGCGTAACCATCATAGGCTATCAGTCATTTATGGAGTGTAGAAATATAACCTCTGTCACGATTCCTTCAACCGTAACGTGGATCGGTGAGTCGGCTTTTTACCGTTGTGCAAATTTGTCACAGATAACCCTTCCCAAAGGCCTTACTACCATAGGCAATAATGCCTTTAGCCACTGCGCCTCTTTGACCGAAATAAATATACCGGACGGCGTAACAAGTATAGGTGGGGCAGCATTTCAAGACTGCAGCTCACTGACTGAAATAATAATACCGCAAGGTGTGACAAGTATAGGTAGCTACGCATTTGACGGTTGTAGCTCACTGACCGAAATAACGATACCTGACAGTGTAACAAGTATAGGTTATCGTGCATTTGGAAACTGCAGCTCACTGACCGAAATAACGATACCCGACAGTGTAACAAGTATAGATTGGTACGCATTTCAAAATTGCAGTTCATTGACCGAAATAACGATACCTGATAGTGTGACAAGTATAGGTATTTACGCATTTCAAAATTGCAGTTCATTGACCGAAATAACAATACCCGACAGCGTAACAAGTATAGGTGTAAGTGCATTTTACGGCTGCAGTTCTCTGACAAAGGTTAATATGCCGGAGACAGTCGTTACTTCGGATTATTATTACATTAGTGGTTCCATGTTTTATGGCTGCACAAAGCTTCGTGAAATTGCAATACCTAACGGTGTTCGATCGATTGATTCCGCTTCTTTTTACGGCTGCACAAAAATGACAAATGCGTATATACCGGCAAGCGTTACCTCTATAGCCGATGATGCATTCGGCGAGTGCTACAGCCTTACAATTACCGGATACAGGGGTTCGTATGCCGAAACATTCGCAAACGAGCATAATATTCCGTTTGAAGTCGCCGCTGGCGGAAATGTGGCTGATTCCATAACGCTTTCGCAGTCAAAAGTATCTCTTTCTCTCGGGCAAACCTTCCAGCTCGACCTTACCGTTTTACCGTCCGAAGCATCCGATCCCGTTATATGGACGTCATCGAATTCCACCGCCGTTTCCGTAACACAGACAGGTCTTATAACCTCACACGCATACGGTTATGCCACGATCACCGCCACGACAGCAAGCGGCAAAACTGCGCAGTGCGAAGTAACGTCTGGATATAACAGCACGTCTCCCGGTTCCGGTCAGTCTTCTTATGGAGTTATAGAGGTAACACAGGGCACTACATATACTCCCGTGCCGGAAGATATAGGCGAGTCCGGCGCGCTGTCGGCAGGTCCTTCATGGTCAGCCGCAACAGTATATTCCGGCGGAAATACCGATGAAGCATATCTTCTCAGCATTGATACCGAAGGCAATATCACGGCCGGGGTAGGGGTAGAGGCAGGCACAACGCTTTATACGTCTGTAAGCTACACCCTCAAAAGCACCGGCACTTCCGTAAGAAAAGATTTTATAATAAAGGTGCTTGCCGCCGAGCCTGAACTGACGGTTGAGTCAAAAATAGTTGCTTCAAACGACGAAACGTTTTCCGTTTTGTTTGAGCTTAATCATACGCAGACGCTTAAATCCATTGCTCTTACTAATTTCACATATGACACGTCTGTCTTCGAGCTCGTCGGCGGCGAATGGCGTGTTGACGAAAGCATTATTGCCGACTGGGATGATAACAACGACATTGCCGCAGTTGCTTTTGGCGATAATCAGAACGTAAACGGCATTATTTTCGAGCTTACGTTTAAAGTCATTGATCCTGCAAAAGAAGGCGATTATTACGTGGGCTGCGATATTATCGCAAGATCCAAAACCCCATACGGCGCCGAAGATCAGGTCCCCGTCAAGGTCACGCACGGCAAAATCACCATTTCACCCGTTCTTAAAGGCGATATGGACGGCAACGGCGTTATAGACAGCGACGACGCGATATACCTTCTTTATCACACATTCCTGCCCGACATGTTCCCCGCAAATCAGTATTGCGATTTTGATAATAACGGCTACGTAACTTCAGACGACGCGATATATCTCCTTTACTACACATTCCTTCCCGATATGTTCCCGTTGAAATGAAAATAATTGGCTCAAAGCAATTTGAGACCATTTGGCAATATTAAAATATCAAAATCATATTTACAACAATCAATAATTATATCTTCTTCCTGCCGCAACATCACTTGCCTCAAACTACTTTGTTAAAAAGGCTTTGTTCTGTCCTCGCTTGACGCAGAGGAAATGAGCAATGTTGCTCACCAGTCATTTGCAGAATGCGGACATATCGCATTTATGGCAACTCCCGAATTGTATAATACTATTATTTTAAACGACACTTCATATCTTTTATCTTTGGCAGGTTACGTAGCAGGGGAAGAATCGGCATTTTCAATTGAATATACAAACAGCGAAAATGCAAATATAATTGAAATCATGGTAACTAATGTTACAAAATGATAAGCCAATTCCCTCACTCATTAATTCGCAAATTTAATCTGAACCTATTAATAATAAGGAGATTTAAAACAATGAAAACCGTTCATATGTCATGTAAAAAAATAACAGCGTTCATATGTGTTGTTGCTGTTGTTATGAGCTTTTGTACTGTTCCTTCGCTTGCTGCAATTCCCGGCAATGGTACAGAAACAAGCCCGTATCTTATTTATACTCTTAAAGATCTTGAAGCGATTCGCAATGATATCAACAGCGGAACAAACTATAGCGGCAGATATATTAAGCTAATGAATGATATCGTTATGAACGACCAGTCAGTCTTTACTTTTGACGAAAACGGACTTGTTACAGGTATTGTTGAAGGTGCAACTCCTTATGAATGGACTCCAATCGGATTAGGTTATAATAGTTCCCTTGGCTATTCAACTGCTATGGATGGACATTTTGACGGTAACGGATATAAAATTATCGGGTTGTATGTCAACTCAGGAAATTACGGCGGATTTTTCGGATACTGTTACGGGGCAGAGATAAAAAACCTCAGTATCAATGGCGGATATGTTAGCGGAGGCGACTATCTTGGCGCTCTTGTTGGAAGTATGTCAGCTTCCACTGTAACAAACTGCTGTAACACAAGTGCAGTGTCCGGAAATTCTAATGTTGGAGGCCTTGTGGGATATGCTGAGGCGTCCGATATTTCAAGTTGTTTAAATAATGGTATTATAAACGGTCAAGCCAGTGTCGGCGGAATTATAGGAAGAGCCATTGATAATTCAAATGTGACACTGTGCCAAAACCACGGAACAATTATATCCACCAAAAATGCTACCGGGGGAATATCAGGAAGCTTAGACAATGCTTATATTACATTTTGCTATAATACGGGTAGTGTTACCGGAAAGAGCGATGTGGGAGGAATATCCGGTCTTATTGTTAATTCAGAAATCGGTAAATGCTATAACTCCGGCCACCTCTCGTCATTTGGTGCTTATTGGGAAGGAGATATAGGTGGTATTGTCGGTAACGACAATGCATCAAATAGTAAGACAATAATACACGACTGTTTTAATATAGGCAGTATTGAGCTTCCAGAAGGATTACAGCAAGATAATGGTGGAATAGTTGGAAGATTGCAAGGGCGGTTGGAAAGATGCTATTCTACGAAAGGAAATAAAATATACGGCGCAAAAACAACTAGCGGTTATATTGGATATTGTTATTATTTATCTGCAGATAACGACAATGATGCTCTAACAGATTCGCAGATGCGGAGTTCTGATAGCTTTAAATCTTATGATTTCGAAAATGTTTGGACAATGGATGGAAACCCGAATTATCCGTATCCTGAACTTATTATCCCCGAACTTGCTTTAAGCACAGGTGGCTCCGGCCTTCCTTCAATACCTTCCGATGAAGATTATCAAATGATTATAGAAAAGAAAACTCATTATATAGGGGACGATTCTGTCAAGCTATCTGTATCGTTTAAAAATGCCATTGACATTAAGTCTCTTGCCGTCCTTTCATTTTACTATGATACATCGGCACTTCAATTGGTAAACAGAGAATGGAAAATTTCGGATTGTGCTTTGAGCGACTGGGATTCTCAAAGCGATTCGGGTGTTATTGCATTCGAGGAGAATCAGAGCGTTGAAGGAAATGTTTTTGAACTTACATTTTCTGTACTTGACGGAACTCCTGACGGTGAATACGAAATCGGATGCGATGTCGCTGCAACAACTAAAACGGAATACAGTACAGAGGCAAGCATCAGCATCTTTGTCGTCAACGGCTCAATAACTGTATCGTCAATAATCAAAGGAGACGTTAACGGAGATGGTGTTGTTAATAGCACTGACGCAATTCATCTTCTTTACTACACTTTCCTTCCCGACATGTTCCCCGTTAATCAGGACTGCGATTTTGACGGAAACGGCACGGTTGACAGCGACGACGCGATCTATCTGCTTTACTACACATTCCTTCCCGATATGTTCCCGTTGAATTAAAACATGTTCAGATCACATTAGCCCTTGCCGGATCATTTATAAAGATTTTAATGTCAGAAAGGCAGATAAAATGAAAAAATCTTCGCTGATACTCGTATTTATTCTCTCCATACTTTTTGTTCTCACGGTATTCCCTTTTTCGTCTAATGCTGTAACAGCAGATCAGTATGAGTATAAAAGCGGTACTCTGACTCTGAAAAGCGGTGATTTTACCCCGGATTTTTTCAAAAACCTGAAGTATAAAACAAGCGTTCAAACAATAATCGCTTCCGGTGACGTTCGTTTTATTTCTTCGGATTGGTCACAGGCATTTGAAAAATATACTTCATGCCGAACCATTGATTTTTCAAGAGTAGATACATCTGAAGTTACTAGTATGACATCTATGTTCAGCGGCTGTACAAGTCTGACAAGCATTAACCTGTCCGGTTTTGATACGTCAAACGTAACTTCGTTTTCATATATGTTCCAGAAATGCGGCAGGCTGACAAATCTTAATCTCTCCAATTTTAACACATCAAGCGCCAAAGCAATGAACGGTATGTTTTCAGGGTGCACAATGCTTTCAACCGTTAATTTAAACGGTTTTAACACATCCGGTGTCGTTGGGATGAATTCTATGTTTTACGGCTGCAGCAGTCTGACCACTCTTGATTTATCCCGATTAAAAACTTCCAATGTTACGAACATGTCAAATATGTTTACTGACTGTTCCGGACTTACCAGCCTCTATCTTTCTGGTTTTGATACATCAAAAGTTACTAATATGTCAGGCATGTTCGAAAACTGCAAAAAATTAACATCTCTCGATCTTTCTTCCTTTAACACTTCAAACGTAACTAACATGTATCATATGTTTGCATATTGTAATGAATTAGTTGATCTGGATATATCAAATTTCGATACTTCAAATGTTACCAATATGCAATCAATGTTTTTTGATTGCAACAAGCTGGCAGGCATTGATCTTTCAGGTTTTAAAACGTCAAATGTAACAAACATGCAATCGGTTTTCAGCGGATGCAGCAGCCTTGTTTCTCTTGACGTTTCCGGTTTTGATACATCAAGCGCAACCGATATGTCTTCTATGTTTTCCCACTGTGAAAAATTGACCGCCCTTGATGTTTCGGGCTTCAACACGTCAAATGTTACAACCATGGCTCATATGTTCGATTTTTGCTCTCAGGTCACATCTCTTGATGTATCCGGTTTTGATACGTCAAATGTCAAAAATATGGGCGCTTTGTTCGGCGGCTGCAGTGGTCTTACCAGTCTTGATGTCTCAGGCTTTGACACATCGAATATTGAAGATATGGCAGCAATGTTTTATGGCTGCAGCGGGCTGACAAGTATTGATGTGTCTACGTTTGATACATCAAAAGTCAAATATCTTTACAATATGTTCACCAAATGCACAGCTCTTCAATCTCTCGATATTTCAAACTTCGACATATCAAATGTAACCTCATTCGAGTGGATGTTCGGTGATTCCAACTCCCTTTCGTCGCTCACGTTACCCGCCGGCTTTACCGTTCAGGCTGATATGTGCCTTAACAATGAACGCGGCTGGGCAAAATCCGGCACATCAGTTAAAATTTCCGGTGACGGAGAATACGCCGAATTCGTTTCTGACGGTAGCACATATGTCTGGCTTTCACAAACAAGCGTTGTTATTCCCGGCGACGTAGACGGCAATGACGCTGTAACAAGTGACGATGCTATCCACCTGCTTTACCATACGTTCCTTCCCGATGAGTTCCCCGTAAATCAGGACTGCGATTTTGACGGAAACGGCGTAGTAGACAGCGACGACGCGATCTATCTTCTTTACTACACATTTATGCCCGATGAATTCCCGCTCAATCCTTCAACTGCAGGCGAAGTTACTCAGATCACACTCTCCGAAACAGAGCTTTCAATGAAAACAGGCGATACCGTTGCTATAACAGCAACAGTCAGCCCGGAAAACGCAACCGATAAAACGGTAACATGGTCAAGCTCCGATACATCCGTTGCCACAGTATCAGACGGCAGCGTAACAGCAATATCCAAAGGCACAGCAACTATCACGGCAGCTTCAGGCAACGGTCTTACAGCTCAATTATCGGTTACCGTCACCGAGGATGTCTCAGCTGACGACGCATTATTGTCAAACGGTTACTTTTATAATACTCTTGGTGATACCGAAAAACAGACTTATAGTGAAATATATCGCGCCGTTTCTTCAAATGCAAAAACCGCAGACCTTTCTTCGCAATCTTCATATGACGATGCCGAAAAAATCGGAAGATTCGTTCTTGCCGATCACCCCGAGCTTTTTCACGTTTCGCCTGAGATCGGCGGCTCTTTGACCGACGGCAAGCTGAGCCTGAATTTCACTTACTCTATGTCCGCATCTGAATATTCTTCAGCGTTCGACTGGGTAAACTCAACCGTTTCAGATGTTGTAAATCAGGCAGCCGGCGCTTCTGACGAATTCGATAAAGCGCTTATCATTTATAATTATATCAAAAATACGCTTTCTTACGACCTTCAGTTTTCAGCTACATCGTTTGACCTTTACGGCGCTCTGCAAACAGGCAAGGGCGTTTGTGAGGCATATTCCGAGCTTTTCTCATTCCTGCTTGACAAGGTCGGCATCTCTTCAATTATAGTTGACGGCTACGCCGGCGAAGACCATCAGTGGAATATGGCAAAAATCAATGGAAAATGGTATTATTTCGATCCCACATGGGATGATCCTACAGGCACACAGATCGAAAACGCGCTTTACCTCAATTATTTTGCCGTAAACGACGAAATTATAAAAAGAGACCATACCGTGATCAACAATGAAGCTCTCCTTCCCGCGGCAACCTCGCTTGACGACAATTATTTCGTAAAAAACGGCTTTGTCCTTTCATCGCTTGATGAAAACGCTATGCGAACCGTTGCGCAGAATTCCTTCGCTTTATGCGGACACGTTGCCTTTATGACCACATCCGATATTTACTCCGAAATCCTCGGCAACAGCGAATACCTCTTTACCCTCGCTTCCTACGTCGGCGGCGATCCCTCATCCATCAGCTTTGATTATTCAAACAGCGATAACGCATACATTATAGAAATATTTATAACTTCTGTTTCAAGATAACGAGTATTGTTGTATCTGTCAATAATCTCTGTCGGAAATCTCGCGCATTTCTGTAATCACCCAATTTGAAAGGACCCTGTATTAAATGAAAAACAAATCTTCCGCCGGTTTTTTGGCCTCTGTTTAAAGTATTCTGTCTCTGCTTTTACTTATAACGCTTATCCCCGTTCATACATCCGCTCTTACCGTTCAGCCTGAACAGTATGAATTCACCGACGGTGTCCTTCACCTCAAATACGGTGATTTTGATGCTGATTTCTTCAGAAATTTCGAATATAAAGCTGTTGAAGAAATAACTGCTGATGAAGGTGTTCGCTTCGTTGGAAGCTTTGGCGGCGGTCGATTTAGAACATCTCCTTTTTCTGATTTTACTGTATGTTACTTAATGGATTTTTCCAAAGTTAATACATCTCAAGTAACTGATATGTCATGTATGTTTGCTGGGCTTGGGGTTACAAAAATTGACATTTCTGGATTTGACACGTCGAATGTGACCGATATGTCATATATGTTTGCTGATTATGAATTTTTATCAAGCCTTGATATATCTGGCTTTGATACGTCAAATGTTACGGATATGAGCTATATGTTTGATATGAATAGATATTATTGTAGTAGAGAGCTTAAAGATCTTGATCTTTCTAGTTTTGACACATCTAAAGTGACCAATATGGCTTACATGTTTTCAGGTAACTATACCCTTGAAAACCTTGACATTTCAAACTTTGACACATCGAATGTTACAAATATGAGAGGGATGTTTTGTAATTGTTGCAGTCTTACAAATCTTGATGTTTCAAATTTTGATACATCAAACGTTACTGATATGAGTGCTATGTTTGCTTCGGATGGTCACGATCGCAACAAGTTTACTGAACTTGACATTTCAAATTTTGATACATCGAAAGTAACCACCATGTCGGGTATGTTTCAATACTGTGATAATCTTTCTTCTCTATCATTGAAGGATGGATTTCTCGTTCAGCAGGATATGATGCTTAACAACGGTATGTTGCTTGACAACGGCAGCACATTAGGTTGGACAAAGACAGGCTCTGATGAAAATATTTCCGGTACAGGACAATACGCAGAGTTCGTTTCCGACGGCGGCACATATGTTTGGCTTACATACATATCTAAAGATAATTATGAATTTGTCAACGGTGTTCTTCACCTAAAATACGGAGATTTTGATGCTGATTTCTTCAGGAATTTTGCCGAAAAGTCATCAGTTACAGCAATAACTGCTGATGCTGGAGTTCGCTTTGTAGGATCGTTTGGCGGAGATTGGAATAATCGTGTATTCTCTTCCTATTCGTCATGCACTTCAATGGACTTTTCTAATGTAGACACATCGAATGTTACAGATATGAGCTATATGTTCAATGGTTGCAGCAGTCTTACAAGCCTTGATCTTTCAGGTTTTGACACATCGAATGTTACAGATATGAACGAAATGTTCAATGGTTGCAGTAGCCTTACAAGTCTTGATGTCTCCGGTTTTGACACACCGAAAGTTACAGATATGGGTGGCATGTTCTGGGATTGCGAAAGCCTTACAAGCCTTGACCTTTCAGGCTTTGACACATCGAATGTTACAAGCATAAACTTGATGTTCTACAACTGCAGCAGTCTTACAAGTCTTGATCTTTCCGGCTTTGACACATCGAATGTTACCAGTATGGAGAGCATGTTCAGCGGTTGCAGCAGTCTTACAAGCCTTGATCTTTCAGGTTTTGACACATCGAATGTTACAAGCATGAACTTGATGTTCCGTGACTGCAGCAGCCTTACAAGCCTTGATGTTTCCGGCTTCGATACGTCGAATGTAACTGATATGTATGATATGTTCGGTGACTGCAGCAGCCTTACAAGCCTTGATGTCTCGAGCTTTGACACATCGAATGTTACAAGCATGTACTGGATGTTCGGTGGTTGCAGCAAACTTACAAGTCTTGATGTCTCCGGTTTTGACACATCGAATGTTACAGATATAAGCGGCATGTTCAGCTGGTGCGGCAGCCTGACAAGCCTTGATGTTTCGGGCTTTGACACATCGAATGTTACAAGCATGAACTGGATGTTCAGTGGTTGCAGCAAACTTACAAGTCTTGATGTCTCCAGCTTTGACACATCAAATGTTACATCTATGGGACGTATGTTCTCTGACTGCAGCAGTCTTACAAGCCTTGATGTCTCAGGTTTTGACACATCGAATGTTACATATATGTATATGGACTGGATGTTCAGTGGTTGTGAAAACCTTACAAGCCTTGATCTATCCGGCTTTGACACATCGAATGTTACAGACATGGGCTATATGTTTTTTGATTGCCCCAGCCTTTCAAGCCTTGTTCTTCCCGTTGGTTTTAATGTAATATCAGATGTTTGTCTTAACAACGGCATGGATAATTTAGGCTGGACAAAGACAGGCTCTGATGAAAATATTTCCGGTACAGGACAATACGCAGAGTTCGTTTCCGACGGCGGCACATATGTTTGGCTTACGGACACAAAACCTGAAGAGGCAAAAGGCACTCTGACAGTCAAAAATGTTGAAGTAATGAAGAATTCAGATACCGTCTCTGTCGAATTTGTCCTTGAAAATACGGAGAAGATTAAATCGATCTCGTTATCCTCTTTTACATTTGATTCTTCTGTATTCGAAATAGTTGACGGTCAATGGAAGATTGCGGATGCAGTTATTGCTAACTATAATACAGCAAACAAAACTGGAGTAGCTGCGTTTGCGGACGATACCGATGTGAACGGCATCATTTTTGAGCTAACTCTTAAAATCAAAGATGATGCGCCTGCAGGAGATTATGATATCTCCTGCGCTGTAGCCGCAAAAAAGAAATCGCCTGCAGGAGGCGAAGAGAATGTGAAAATCTCTGTTGAAAAAGGAACAATAACTATTGTTGATATATTGCCCGGCGACGTTGACGGAGACGGCTTTGTAACAAGTGATGATGCGATCCATCTTCTGTATTATACGTTCCTTCCCGATATGTTCCCGGTAAATCAGAACTGCGATTTTGACGGAAACGGCGCAGTAGACAGCGACGATGCGATATATCTGCTTTACTACACATTCCTTCCCGACATGTTTCCGTTGAATTGAATAATAAATGGGCTCAATCGGGGCTGAGCACATAAACGGATTTCAGATGTTTTAGCTATTTAATTTCAATAACCAATTGCAATTTATTATTCCCTCAGCAAGAAAGGACACCATGTATGAAAAAAACCTCTATTTTTATAATCAGCCTTGCGTTGCTTATATCATGTTTTATCATTTTTCCGATAACGACCTCTGCGGAAGTCACGCAGGACCAGTATGAATATTCAAACTGTGTTTTGCGCCTGAAATCGGGAGACTTTGACAGATCGTTTTTCTGGAATTTCCCGTATAAAAACAATGTTACCGAGATCACAGCATCTGAAGGCGTTCGCTTTACGGGAGATTTTTCTTCAGCATTTTCAAACTATTCGGCATGTGTAAAAATGGATTTCTCGAAAGTCGATACGTCAGGCGTTACTAACATGGGTTATATGTTCAGCTTGTGCTCCAGACTCAAAAACCTTGATATATCCGGTTTTGACACATCGAATGTTACATCTATGGGCGGTATGTTCTCCGGTTGCAGTAGCCTCACAAGTCTTGATGTCTCGGGTTTTGATACATCTAATGTAATTAATATGGGAAGTATGTTTTCAGGTTGCAAAGCAATCACAACTCTTGACGTATCAGGATTTGGTACATCCAATGTAACTGACATGAATAGTATGTTTTTAGGTTGCAATGCCATCACAACTCTTGACGTATCCGGATTTGATACATCCAATGTGACCAACATGGGCTCTATGTTTTCCTCATGCTATAAGCTTTCTGTTCTTGATGTATCCGGTTTTGATACATCGAAAGTTACAAATGTTGAGTGTTTGTTCACCAGCTGCAGAGGTCTGACCTACCTTAATCTGTCAGGTTTCGATTTGTCTTTTGCCACATCGGATTACAATATGTTTGGAGGTTGCAGCTCGCTTTCACGCCTTATTTTGCCTTATGGTTTCGGAGTTCGTCAGGATATGGGACTGAACAACGGTACATGGACAAGTTCTGGCCAAGGTTGGAGAAAAGCGGGGACAACAGAAATCATTTCAGGAAACGGTTCTTACGCCGAATTTGTTTCCACAGGCGGAGAATATGTCTGGTTCTCTGAAACAGCATCACAGGATGCAAAACTGTCGATCGAGAGCAAGACGGTTTATTCTGCAGACAACACATTTACGCTTGATTTTGTTCTTGAAAACACCGAACTGATTAAATCTGTTTCGCTGTCAAATTTCACACTCAATTCCTCCGTTTTTGAAATAATTGGCGGTGAATGGAAAGTGGCAAACACAGAAATTAATGACTGGGACGCAGCAAATCAAATCGGTGCGGTCGCTTTTTCCGATAACCGCGATGCTAACGGCATAATTTTTGAATTGACGCTGAAAATCAAAGAGAATGCTCCTGTCGGAGATTATTCAGTCGGCTGCAGCATTCTGGCAAAGAAAAAACTGCTGCAGGGCAGCGAGGAAAATGTTGAGATATCCGTTGTAAACGGCACTGTAACGGTTCTTGAAACAAAAATCGGTGACGTTGACGGCAACGGCTTTGTAACAAGTGATGATGCGATCTATCTCCTGTATTATACTTTCCTTCCCGATCAGTTCCCCGTAAATCAGAACTGTGATTTCGACGGAAACGGCACGGTTGACAGCGATGACGCCATATATCTGCTCTACCATACATTCCTTCCCGATATGTTCCCGCTGAACAACTCATCAACTACTCCGTCTACAGAAACTCCCGGTACGGAAACTCCGGGTCAGTCAAGCGGCAGCACGACCGCAACCGCAAGACTTTACGCAACCGTAGGTGATAAAGGAAATCTGAGATCACTTTACGGCGGAGATACTTTTGAAACATCCTTCACAAATGTTGTAAGAGTAAACGCCAACGGCGATTGGGAAGCTGTAGGTCCCGGCACGGCAGACGTTCATGTTTACACTGTTTCGGGCACTGTAAGAACTGAGATCCTTACCGTTCAGATCACGGTAGGCAATCCGGTTAAAACATACACAATGATTCCCGAACAGTCTGTAAAAATAACCGATATTCTCGGAACAACGACCTCAATTGCAGGAGCAACGAGCGCAAACCCGGCAAGAGCAAGCGTATCAACGCTCTACAATGAGTTTATCATTACTGCGGTTTCTACTGGCAATGTAAGAATAACCGTAAATCTTCAGGACGGTTCGATAGTATATATTGATGTAACCGTTCAGAGCAGCAGCTCTTCAGGAACATCCACACCGTCAAGCGATCCCAGACTGACAGCATCCTCAACAAATGTCAGGGGCGGCAACAGCGTAACGGTAACACTTTCGAATGCAACGGCATTTACGTATAACTGGTATATCACATCAGATAGCGGAGAAACGATCGCAACATTTGAAAACGGTAAAACAGAATACGAAACAATAGCAACAAATACATCAACAAGCCTTACTATAAAGACTAATGCTGTTTCGGAAAATCAAAAAATCACCGTTCATGTTGCAGGCTACAACAACATTGAAATAGCCTCGATAGTAATTAATGTGATTTGTGATGCATCAAACGAAGCCGAATCGATTTCACTTTCTCATGCGGCGATCACTCTTAATATAGGCACAACGGCAACTCTTATTGCAACCGTCACACCGGCAGATGCAAGTGAAACGATCACATGGTCAAGCAATTTCCCGAATATCGTATCTGTAAATCCGATAGACTCAAGATCCGCAGTCATCGCATCTCTTGCAGACGGCACAGCGACCATCACCGCAAGAACCTCAAGCGGAAAGACCGCAACCTGCTCCGTAGCATCCGGCATAACAGGATATGATTCTTCCGGACAGACCATGGTCACCACACCGTCCACAATAAAAGTAAGCGTTGTGGTATCCTCAAACGGCGACCTTATTCAGGGCGAAGGCTATTCGGCA
>JAEEGL014096211.1_pt1 | contig 22471 bp, 18 predicted proteins | sample 9134231 | NCBI WGS metagenome assembly JAEEGL01 (sample SAMN16246548, study PRJNA631951) | gut metagenome | biome: gut microbiome; feature: rumen; material: fiber-attached | host: Bos | place: Iran: Karaj | collected 2018-10
CAAAAAACAATGATATCAGCGTCGGTACGCTGTGCCTCCTGCGCAAGAGCAAGGCTGTCGCCGACATAATCCGACAGCGACTGAATATCGTCAATTTGATAATAATGACCTAAAATGACGGCATTCTTTTCTTTTTTAAGTCTTACTATCTCTTTTTTAAGTTCTTCGGTAGTCATATTATTGTTATAAAAATTAGTATACCTTGAAAATCAAAAAATTGAATTTTAATTATCGATATTATCTTTTGCAAAATTACTATTTTTCGACAAACAATAAATAATGAAAAATCAAATTTAATTTTTTTTCTTTTGTTTTTTATGGATGTTTATTTGTTCATAACCCCATATAATCGTTGCAATGAACCATTGTTTACACACAGCGTTTATTATAAATTTCAACTTGTATTTCTCTTATTTTAATTTGATTGGTGTTTTATGAACATATTGTTAATTGCAGATTAAACATAATATTGTTGAATAAAAAAATGAGTGTGATAAAAAGATTATATCTCTTGAAAACCTCATTTTTTATTTACAAATATCAACAACAAAATTGTGTATTAACAATAGTAAACAGCTTGTCAATAACATCAATTTGAAATTGTTTATAAACATAGTAATTTATTGTAACAATGATAATTAATTAAATTTGGTGATAATTTATTTGTATATTTACCTTTTTAGAACCAACAGGCACAATCTTTTAATGTAAATTTGCAAAAATAAAACCTGTGTTATGAGTGAAATTATACCTATTGCTTCAGACCATGCCGGTTATGAACTTAAAGAAAAAGTAAAACAGTTTCTTTTATCTAAAAATATTGAAACAAAAGACTTTGGAACTTTCTCTTCGGAGAGTGTCGACTACCCGGACTACGCACACAAGGTAGGCGCTGCAATCAACAGGAATGAATACAAGAGGGGTATAGTCATTTGCGGTTCTGGTAATGGTGTGCAGATGACAGTAAACAAGTATCCTGGCGTAAGATGCGCTTTGTGCTGGAACGAGGAGATAGCCTCTCTTGCGCGTCAGCATAACGATGCCAATATTTTGTCACTTCCTGCCCGTTTTATTCCCGAGGAATTGGCTTTGCGGATTGTGGATATATTTCTTAACACCGGCTTTGAGGGAGGACGCCACCAGCGCAGAGTTGAGAAAATCAGTCATCTTGAGAGTTAATCCCTACTTATGGATAACGATTTTTATATTAATTTTTTAGACTCGTCTGAAAAAACCATTCAAAACGGCTCGGCACCGGCAACTTTCAAACTGAGGAACGAAAGAAATGTCTTCTCGGACATTAATTCCACATGTTCCCGTCTTTATAATGCCAGTTTGCGTACCATTGAGAATCTTGACGACGAACTGAACCGCTTTGAGTCGCAGTTTACAAATAAACACAATTCCATCTTTTGGGCTTCTGATTTCAACGACGTCTTTGACAGCTTGAAACGATTGTTCAAGTCGGAGAAGACAAAATCCGTGCGTCTTCCCAATGTCAACGCCTCGACTGTTTTCAGGGAGCTGGGTATAAAATTCTTTCTCAGCGACCAGAAGATAGAGCTTCGTGAAGACGCGGATATGCAGTTTTTTGCGGCCGACATGATGTTCTCAGACACAGGCAGTCTATTGTTGCTTAACCAAACAAACAACACTCTCTCAAAACTCTCAAACAGCCGAACAAACGTAATCTTTACAACAATCGACCGCATACTCTGCAATACCGACTGGGTCGAGACTATACAGCAGTTGACAGCATACCGCAACGGTGGCGCTTTGCAGGATATGATAGTTTTCAAAGGATCGCCAAACTGCTCAAATTACCTGTTTATTATAGACAACCAGCGTTCCAATATTCTGGCAGAAAAGAATATCCGCAAGTCGCTCGCCTGTATTGATTGTGGAAGATGTAACGATGTGTGCCCTGTTTTCCAGACTATAGGCGATGAACCATACAACAATGTCTTCACCGGTCCGGTAGCTCATATCACTCTGCCGTTTCTCGAGACTTTCGAGTCATACAAACATCTTTCATACGCCTGCACTCTATGTGGTGCCTGCGAGGAGGTCTGTCCACTCTCGTTGCCAATCAGAGATATGATTATCGATGTGCGTCAGTCGTTCTTTTCCGATGAGGTCACGGACAAGGAAGACCGTAGGAAGCTTGTGGTGACGCGCAAAACACTCTCGAATCGCTCAAAGATGAATGGAGCCGCCTTTTTGAGACATCTTTTGCTGTCGAAAATAACATCTTCCGACATAAAAAAATCGCGACGTATTCCGGCATTCAGTCCAGAAACATTCAACAAACTTTACCAAAACAAAAAAGAGGAAAATGAAAAGTGATTTTCATTTTGATGAAAACAGATATCGGAAGGTAGTCGACAAAGTAAACAGTCTTGTCTCGTCAACGAATCCTTCCTTATACCCCACTATCTTTTCCTGTATAGACAACACTACTCTTAATGGTTCCGACACCATGGAGTCGGTAAGGGAATTCTGCCTCAACACCGCACAGATGAGAGTAAATGATATTCATATCGCATCGGTATGTGTATACCCCTATTTTGTGAACGAGGCGAAAAAAGCACTTACCAATACAGGCATAGGAGTAGCCTCGGTGGCGGGAGGTTTTCCCGCGGGTCAGATTCCGTTGAAACTCAAGTCGGAAGAGGTGCGTTATGTTGTAGACCAGGGAGCCGACGAGGTCGACATTGTCATCAATCGCGGCGCAATGATATCAGGGAACGATAGTGTTGTTTTCGATGAAGTATCCGCGGCCAAGGAGATTTGCGGCAAAGATGTTCTGTTGAAAGTTATTCTCGAAACCGGCGAACTGAAAAGTCCCGAGCTTATTTATTATGCCGCGATGCTTGTAATGGAGGCAGGTGCCGATTTCGTAAAAACGTCGACAGGCAAAATCCCTGTAGGAGCGACCACTGAAAGCGCTTATGCCATACTCTCAGCCATTTCAGATTTTTCAAAAAACAATCCTCGTCAAATAGGATATAAAGCGGCGGGAGGTCTTTCCTCTATCGAGGACGCATTGACCCATTACTATATGTCATGTGAAATGCTCGAAAATAAAACTATTGATAAACATTGTTTTAGAATAGGAACAAGTAGAATAACCAATCAATTATTTAAAAATTTAACATTTTAAACATCATATTTTTAGATTTTTTTTTGTTATTTTGCATTTTTATTTTTCTTAAAAACTATAGTTTTTATAGTTAGAATTTTTTGATTTTTACGACTATATATAAGTTAACGTCTTTTTAAATGAAACCACTCCAACAAAAGCTCTCCAGATACACTGCCCCCCAAGAGGCGAAAGCCAAAGGGGTGTACCCGTATTTTAGAGAGATTGCGAGCGATCAGGACACCGAGGTGTTGATGAATGGAAGAAAGATTCTAATGCTCGGTTCCAATAGCTACTTGGGTCTTACAAACCATCCTAAAATCAAAGAGGCCGCCAAAGCCGCCATCGACAAATATGGCACAGGGTGCGCAGGTTCTCCTTTTCTCAACGGCACCCTCGATATTCATCACCAGCTAGAGGAAATCCTCTCTGATTTCCTGCACAAGGATGGTGTGATGCTCTTCTCCGCGGGCTTCCAAGCCAACTCCGGTGTAATACCGTGTGTCACTGGTCGCGGTGATTATGTCATTTTCGACGAAATGGACCATGCCTCCATCATAGAAGGCAAACGCCTCACATTCGCCAACACTTTAAAATACCGTCATAACGATATGGCCGACCTTGAGAGGGTGCTGCAACGTTGCCCCTTGGAGGCCGCCAAACTCGTCGTCACCGACGGTGTGTTCAGCATGGAAGGCGATGTGGCCAAGTTGCCGGAAATGCAGCAGCTTTGCGAAAAATATCAGGCCACCCTTATGGTTGACGAGGCTCACGGACTTGGCGTTTTCGGACGCGAGGGTCGAGGGGTTACCGACCATTTCAACCTGCTCGACAAAACGGAACTCATCATGGGCACATTCTCAAAATCGTTGGCCTCCATCGGCGGATTCATCGCCGCCGACAAGGACACCATCAACTGGATGCGCCACAATGTCCGCCCGTATATCTTCACTGCCAGCATTCCTCCATCGGCCACAGCGTCGGTTATCGCCGCCATAGAGGTGATGCGTTCAGAACCCGAACGCCAGGAAAACCTTTGGAAAGTTGCCAATTACGCCCTCAAATCGTTCCGTGACGCGGGGTTCGAAATCGGCAATACCGAAACACCTATCATACCACTATATGTACGCGACAACGAGAAGACATTCATGGTTACCAAAATGCTGCTCGACGAGGGCGTTTTTGTCAACCCGGTAATCTCTCCCGCTGTGCCGCCCGAAGACACTCTGATACGTCTGGCATGGATGGCTACCCACACTATTGAGCAGGTGGACTTTGCAGTCGACAAGACTGTAAAATGTTTCAAGAAATTAGGATTGTTGTAAAATAATATTAGAACGACCGGTGTCCTTAAGGACTTTGGGGTCTTTAAGGAGACTTTAAAGTCCTTTTGTCTTTATTATGGAAAACATTGTTATTAGTGAAGTTAAAAGTCGTCGCGACCTCAACAGGTTTATTGCTTTCCCCAACAAACTGTTCAAGGGTGTTCCCACCTATGTGCCGCCACTCAACCGCGACGAGCGCGCCTTGTTGACAGACAAGAACCCTTCGCTCGAGCACTGCGACCTGAAGATGTATCTCGCCACTGTCGACAGCAAGATTGTCGGTCGTGTGGCCGCCATCATAAACCATTCTGTCAACGAGCATTGGAACAAAAAATCTGTCCGCTTTGGCTGGTTCGACTTTGTAGAGGATTTCGATGTATGCAAGGCACTTTTCGACAAAGTTGTGGAATTTGGCCGCAGCAAGGGCATGACAGAGATAGAGGGTCCTTTTGGTTTCACTGATATGGATAAGGAATGCTGGGTGATAGACGGCTTCGACGCTCGCCAAAACCTCAGCACGCTATACAATCCTGAGTATTACATCAAGTTCATCGAACGTCTTGATTGCAAGATACTGTGCCGTTGGCAGCAATACAAGATGCACGCCAACCAGCCGATACCAGACAAGGTTGCGCGTATCAATCAGCTTATTCTTGAGCGCTACAACCTCAAGCTGCTGCGTTTCAAACACCGCAAAGAGGTGTACCCCTATGCAAGAAAATTCTTCCATACGCTAAACGACGCCTTTAAAGATCTCTATGATTTTGTGCCGATGACCGACAAGGAGATCGATGTCTATATTAAGGAGTATTTCCCTTTTATCAATCTTGAATTCTGCAACTTTGTCGTTGACAAGGACGACAACCTTGTCGCTTTCGGTCTCAGCATCCCCAGCCTTACCGAGGCATATCAGAAAGCCAACGGACGTCTCTTCCCGTTCGGCTGGTATCACTTGCTGCGCGCACTGCACAAATACGATACCATCGACCTGCTTCTAAACGGAGTCCATCCCGATTGGCAGAAGCGCGGAGTCCACTCCATCTATTATGCCGAGATGAACCGCAACGCCATTAAAAACAATGTCATTTGGGCTTATTCCAACCCGCAAATCATCGGCAACGAGGCCGAGAAGATATGGGGAACCACCTATGAGACCGAGCCGCTGATGACCCGCGCGGTATTTGGCAAGGAAATATAATCAATCTTCGTTGATATTGATATAAAGAGCCTCTGAGTCATCGGAGGCTTTTTCATTGTTTTGGCATTGTGTGGTGTCATTAGGGATACTATAATGCTAATTCTTAGATTATTAAACCTTGTAATAATCCCTCAATATCCCGACAAAACAATTACCGGGAAGTATGCGTTTGAGCAGTACGGAGAGTTTCTGCTCGAGGTTGGCGACGACATAGCGCAGGCGAGGCCGACGGCTCTCGATGATTTTTTCTATCGTTTTAGCCAGTTTTTCGGGCCGTAGACCGCCGTTCTCCTCTTTTTCGATAAGAGATAGCGAGCGGGCGAAACTGGCGCCGTATGCGTCGCTTTTGGCCGTCGCTTCCGAATTCTTCCTGCGGGCAGTGAAATTGGTGGCGAAATCGCCGGGCTCAACCATCGAGACTTTTATCCCGAATCCTTTAACTTCGGCGGCAAGAGCCTCTGTGAATCCCTCGATGGCAAACTTCGACGCCGAATAGAAACCCTGATAAGGCAGGCCCATAACGCCGCCGATAGAGCTGAGGTTTATTACCTGTCCCCTACCCTGCTTACGCATTACCGGCAGTATGGTCTGGCATACATTCACACATCCGCCGAAATTTGTGCCCATCTGCAGGTCTATCTCCTCGTCAGTGGCCATTTCCAACGAGCCGCCAATGCCCATGCCGGCATTGTTCACCACCACGTCTAGTCGTCCTTGTTCGGAAACAATCCTATCGACACCCATGCGGACAGACTCCCGGTCGCGTACATCCATCACCAGGAATCGTATGCCGCCCCCGGTGGCGCTTTCCACCGGTTTTCGGCTTGTCCCGTAAACGGTGTATCCTTTGGACGACAGTCTCTCTGCCGTTGCCTTTCCAAATCCCGACGAAGCGCCGGTTATCAATACCACTTTGTTCATAATGCAGGATGATTTTGTTTGCAAAATTAGCAACAATTACCAAATTGGCAAAATATTATTTTGTCACAGTATTATTTTATTAGTCTTTAAAAGCGGGCGCGGGGATAGGGGAATGAAACAATATTTTTCCGGTTTTGTCGTTATGATTGCCTAAAATTGTGATTCGTGGCCGAAAAAAGCAATATAATAGACAAACTGGATTTGTTTATCCGCAAGTACTACAAGAACAAGCTGCTTAAGGGGCTTCTGTTGGCTGCCGCCATATTGCTGGCGCTATTTATCGCAATGGTTGTGTTCGAGCATTTTGGATATTTTGGAACCGTTGTGCGTGCCGTTTTCTTCTGGATATTTGTCGTGTCGCTAGTCACTATTGTGGGTGTTTATGTTGTTGTGCCGCTGCTCAAGATGCTTCGACTGGGCGCGCGAATATCATACGAGGAGGCCGCGACAATTATTGGCCGACATTTTCCAGAGGTGAGCGACAAACTGCTTAACTTGCTGCAACTGCAACAGATGGGTCATAATGTCGATAATGAGTTGCTTCAAGCTTCGATAGACCAAAAGACAGCCCTTCTCTCCCCTATTCCGTTCCTGAACGCCATCGACTTGAGAAGAAACCTCAAATATGTCAAGTATGTGGCCGCTCCGCTGCTTTTCATCGTTGTGGCTTTGATTGTCGCCCCGTCGTTTATCACTGAGCCATCGAAGCGAATCATCAACTATGGGACATTCTATGAGCGTCCCGCCCCATTCTCGTTCGTGCTAGAGAACGAAACCCTTGCCGCGCCTCAACAATCAGATTTCACTGTTAATATACATATCGACGGAGATGAGATTCCTAACGACGTTTCCATAGTTGTCGACGGGACCAACTACCGGATGCAAAAGCGTGACAACACACATTATTACTATCTCTTCAAGAATCTGCAGCATAACCATGAATTCAGATTCTCAGCAGTTGGAGTGGAGTCTAAATTATATGAGCTCGAAGTGCTTCCGCGTCCAGCGGTAATGCATTTTCAGGTGCTGCTCTCCTACCCTCCTTACACTGGACTGGCGCCCGAAACACTCTCTAACGAAGGCGATATCACCATCCCCAAGGGCACCCGGATGGAGTGGGTGTTCCAAACCAAAGATGCTGACACACTTTGTTTCTTTACAGACGACAGCATGGTTTCCTTGCATCCGGGAGAAAACGGCCGCACTCGTGTGTCGCAACGCGCCATGAGGGCTTTCTCCTACTCGTTCTGTGTCAACAACAATCATGTCGTTTCTGACACACTGTCCTACTCGGTTTCTGTCGTTGACGACGCCTATCCGATGATTGTGGTTATGCAGATGAGCGACTCCCTTATGCCCGATCGCCATTTCTTTAAAGGCCAGGTGAAAGACGACTATGGCATATCGAAACTCGAATTCGTGATAGTAAAAACCAATGTTTCCGACACCTCGGCGCACGAAGAGCGTCGGATTCCGGTGGCCGTCACCTCTGAATCTTCGCAGGAGTTCTATTATTCGTCTGATTTTTCACAGATTGTCCTTACCCCAGGCGACCATGTGGAATACTTTTTTGAGGTGTGGGACAACGATGGCATCAACGGTTCAAAGTCCACCAAATCGCAGTCGTATGCTATTCAGGTGCCCACGGAAGAAGAGATAGATCAAATACTACGCACCTCATCCACGGCCGTCCAGCAGCAAGCGGAACTCTCCATTTCCGAGTTGAAAAAAATACAGGAAGAGATCAACGAGATGATGCGTAAACTCGTTGATAAGAAAGAGTTGTCGTGGCAAGATAAAAAACAGATTGAAGAGCTGAAAAAAAAGCAGGAAGAGGTGAAAAACCAACTTCAGCAGATGCGTCAGCAGATGCAGGAAAACAATCGCCTTGAAGAGAAATTCCGCGACCAGAGTGAACAGCTGATGGAGAAACAGAAAGAGCTCGACCGTCTGTTTGATGAGGTTATGAGCGAGGAGATAAAGGAGATGATGAAGGAGATGGAGCGTCTCATGAACGAGGTCGACAAGAAGAAAGTTCAGGAGGAATTGGATAATCTGAAACTTAAAAACGAGGATTTGGAAAAGCAGCTCGACCAAAATATCGAACTGCTAAAACGTCTTGAACTCGAGAAGAAGGTTGAGCAGGCAGTAAACAAAGCAGACGAGCTTTCTAAAAAGCAAAAGGAACTATCTGACAAACAGGGCGATTTGCAAGAGAGTCTAAAAGAGCAAAAGAAACTATCAGAGGAGTTCCATCAACTTCAGAAGGATATTGAGCAGATTCAAAAGGATTATAAAAACTTGGAACAATCAGAGGATTTCAAAGTTGACAAGGAGCTGCAGAAACAGATAGAGCAAAGCCAGCAGGATGCTGAAAACAAGCTCTCCAAAGGCAAAAAGAAAGACGCTCAGAAGTCGCAGAAATCAGCTGCGGAAGACCTCGAAAAGCTATCTGAGCAGCTTGCGGAAGCTCAGATGGACATGGAGCAGGAAGACCTAGCGGAGGATTCCGAGCAGGTTCGCTTGTTGCTGAAGACCCTCGTGCAACTCTCTTTCAATCAGGAGTCACTTATAGGCAGCCTGTCGAATGTCAATGTCCAGGATCCGAAATATCAAAAGATCATTGTAGAACAGAATCGTTTGAAGGATGACTTCCGCAATGTGGAGGACTCGTTGCGCTCGATGGCTAAAAGACAGATAAACATAGCCACAGTCGTAAACAAGGAATTAGCGGCAATCAACTCACATATCAATCAGTCGATGTCGAGCCTGTTGCAGTACAATGAATCAATATATGGCGGTTTCCGCAACACTACGCCGTCGAAACCGATGCAGTATTCTATGACATCGCTCAACAACCTCTCTTTGTTGTTGGCCGAGTCGCTGGACCAGATGCAAAACCAGATGCGACAGAATCAGCAACAGAAAAAGCAAGGCAGTTGCAAGCGTCAAGGTATGAAGATGAAGTCGCAGTGCAGCAATCCCGGCAAGGGCAAGCCGTCGCCCAAATCGATGCGTCAGATGCAGGAGGAATTGAACAAGCAGATGCAGTCGCTTAAGAAAGAGCTTGAAAAGCAAGGAAACAAGTCAAATGGCCGTACCAAGATAGGTGAGCGTAACTCGATGAGTTCAGAGTTTGCGAAAATGGCTGCACAACAGGAAATGATTCGTCGCATGATGCAGGAATATGGCCAGGAAATGAAGCAGCAATCGGGCGGAAACAGCAAGCTCGCCAAGGAGATTGACGATATCATGAGACAGATGGAGCAGACAGAGACTGACCTAGTGAACAAAACCATTACTCGCCAGACCATACAGCGCCAGCAGCAGATAATGACTCGCCTGCTCCAGCATGAGAAAGCCGAGATGCAGCGCGAAAAGGAGGACCGTCGCGAAAGCACGGAGGGCAAGGATCAGTACCAGCCTTCGCAGGGCGATTTGGAACAGTTCAAGAAACTTCAGGAGAAGAATATGGAACTGTTCCATTCCACTCCCCCATCATTCAACAGTTATTATAAAGAAAAGGTTAACAGTTATTTCTTTAAGTTCTGATTTTTTTCAAAAATAAAAATAATTTAACGTTTCGTTTGTTTTTTAAAAAAAACATTGTATTTTTGTATCAGAGTTAGTAATAAGCAATCATTATGGAACAACTTATTATTCAGTCTGATATTAATAATGTTATCGAAGTGGAGCGTTTTGTAAGCGCAGTGTGCGACGCTTACAATATCCATAATTACGCAGGTACTATCTCTATGTCGCTACTCCAAGCGGTCGAGAACGCCATTGTGCATGGCAATGGTTCTGACAGTTCGAAGACAGTGACTGTCAAATGTGACCAATGTAGAGGTGGTGTATTCTTTTCCGTCACTGATCAGGGTAGTGGTTTTGACTACCACTCTTATGGCGACTTGCCGGCAGGAGAGGGTAAGGGAATGGGTATTTATCTGATGAAGGCTCTTTCCGACAAGATTTCATTCCTTGACGGAGGTCGTACGGTAAGAATGGAATATGTGGTTAGCGGTATTGAAGCCTCGCGAGCCTTGGAACGCATTGTGACCTTGCATAATTATTATTCGCCTAAAAAGGTTCATGCTTAATTTCTGTTTTTTCTTTTCTCATTTTCCTGCATTTTTACCGATGCATGAGTTTGCTTTTGTCTAAATATTTCAAAGAAAATGAGGAAAGATGGAATGTTTTGCTAGTGTATTATAATGATAATCAGTCTGTTGCTTAGTTGTAGTGTTTTTCTGAAAGTTGTCTCTAAAAAATGATTTAAAATAAAAACCCATGTCTGTTAACTTTTCTTGTGCCGATGTTGAATTAGTTTTGTCCGAACCACAGCTTGTCAAAAGATGGATTGCGGATATCATAGTCAGTCATGGTAAAAAGCTCGGAAAAATAAATTATCTTTTTTGTTCCGATGAGCATATTTACGAAACTAATGTCAAGTTTTTAAATCACGACACATATACAGACATCATTACTTTCGATTATGTCGAAGGACTGCTTGTTTCGGGCGACATATTGATTAGTGTTGACAGGGTCAGAGACAACGCTCAGTCTTTTTCCGTTCCTTTTGAACAGGAATTGCGCCGTGTCATAATTCACGGTGTGCTTCACCTTTTGGGATTTAAAGACAAAACAGAGCTTGACGCTACCGAGATGCGTCATAAGGAAAACGAGTCGCTTGACAGATATGACATGCTGAAAAAAGAGTAATGTTTCACGGGAAACAGCCTATCTATTTTGCTGTGTTCTATAATTGTAGATATGAAGTTTGATAATTACGATATTGTTGTTGTTGGTGCTGGGCATGCTGGTGCGGAGGCGGCGTCGGCAGCTGCAAAGATGGGGGCAAGGACAATGCTTGTAACCCAAAATCTTGATGCGATTTGCCAGATGTCGTGCAACCCCGCTATGGGGGGTGTGGCAAAAGGGCAAATTGTGCGCGAGATAGATGCCCTTGGTGGCTGGTCTGGAATTGTAACTGACAATTCGATGATTCAGTTCAGAATGCTTAATCGTTCCAAGGGTCCTGCCATGTGGAGTCCGCGAGCACAGTGTGACAAGGCATTTTTCTCGTCTAATTGGCGCCATGTGTTGGAGAACGTTGAAAACCTTACGTTATGGCAAGACGAGGTTGTTGACGTATGTATAGAGGATGGTGTGGTGTCGGGAGTTATTACCCGTATGCAGATCGAGATTCCTTGCAAGGCTGTTGTGCTCACAAATGGTACTTTTTTAAATGGTAAGATATATATAGGTGAGACCTCTTTTAAGGGAGGCAGGATAGGGGAGATGGCTGCCTGTGGATTGTCGGACCGGCTTTTGCAATATGGATTTGAGGTGAAGAAATTCAAGACAGGAACACCGGTGCGAATCGATGGGCGCAGTATAGATTTCAGCGCCCTTGTTGAGCAGCCTGGCGATGATAACCCACAAAAATTCTCGTTCTCTCCATCCACTAGGCCGCTTGCTTCTCAGATGTCATGTTTTCTTGCGTATACCAATTTGAAAACACACGATATTCTTCGTCAGGGATTCGACAAATCTCCTCTTTTCACTGGGCGTATACAGGGACGTGGTCCGAGATACTGCCCTTCAATCGAGGACAAGATCGAACGTTTCTCTGATAAGGACAGACATCAACTTTTTGTTGAGCCAGAGGGAAGGAATACTAATTCATATTATTTAAACGGTTTCTCCTCGTCATTGCCTCTCGAAGTGCAACTGGAGGCTCTCCATTCCATAAAGGGGTTTGAGAATGCAATTATTTTCAAGCCTGGATATGCCATTGAATATGACTATTTCCCGCCTTCGCAACTGAAATATACTCTTGAGACAAAGTTGGTTGAAAATCTGTATTTTGCAGGGCAGATAAATGGTACAACAGGATATGAGGAGGCTGCTTGCCAAGGTCTGATGGCCGGAATCAATGCGGTTCTTAAGCTGCGTGGTGACGCTCCTTTAGTTATTGGCCGTACACAAGGTTATATTGGCGTTCTTATTGATGACCTTGTAACTAAAGGCGTGGATGAACCGTACAGAATGTTTACATCACGAGCCGAATACAGAATTCTTTTGCGTCAGGACAATGCCGATATGCGTCTCACTCCGCTGTCGCACGATATAGGATTGGCGTCAGATGAGCGCATGAAGAGGGTAGAGGAGAAGGGGAGATGGATCGACGCACTCTCTTCGGAGATTTCTGAGATATCGGCATCGCCATCAGGTGTGAATGACTACTTGTCGGAACACGATTCCTCGATTATTCAGCAAAAGGTAAAGCTCTCTTCCTTGCTTCTTCGTCCGGAATTGTCGTTCGACGATCTAAAATCGATGTCGCCCGATCTAAGTATTTTTGTCTCTTCTATTCCTGCCGATATATGTGAGGAGGTATGTGGTTCAGCGGAGATTTTGACGAAATACAGTCGCTATATTGAAAAGGAACGAGAGGTTGTGGGCCGCATTTTGAAGTACGAGGATCTTGCCATCGATCCGGATATTGATTACCATTCTATCAGTGCTCTTTCTTTTGAGGCTCGTGAAAAACTCTCAGCGCTGCGCCCACAAACCATAGGCCAGGCGTATAGGATAAGTGGAGTTTCTCCCGCCGATATTTCGGTGTTGCTGATCGTGATGAACAGCTGACGAAAGCCTTGTTCCTCGTGAAACAAAAACCGTAAGAAGCATGGTCTATGATTCTTACGGTTGTTTTTTATCCAAAACGAGAGTTATTTTATGTTTCTCGTGAAACAATTGGCGTAAATGCCATGGTCTATGGTGTTTAGTTGTCGAGTCTGATCAAATAATCTCTTGTTTCAGGACCATAATTGAACAGTAGGTCTAGTATTCCAATGTTGCCGCAGAATGGTGTCCGGTCTCGAAACACTTGTACATACTCTGGCATCTTCGGTAGGCTTTCCGGATGTTTATATGAATACATTTTCCGGAAATCTCTCTGATAATAGTCCTCACCAAAAAACTCGTTAGTGTAAGAAAGCTTTGTTTCTATCTTTATTTTTTTGAATAGTAATTGTAGAAGTGCTTCGTTTAAATCGAGTATTTTTTTGAACGGCCTAAGCAGTATGTCGTGTATTTCGTCCCGGTAGAAAAAGTAGTAGGGCGAAGCATTATATGCGGCATCCAATGCACGTATGTGGTTAATGTTCCAGCGTTCAGAATAACTAATTATGATTTCTGAGATACATGTATGTGTTCCGTTGGGTCGCACAACAGGGACACTTAGTGCCATTGGACCGTTTGAGGTTAAAATAACAGTCCTGTTACGATAAGTCTGTTTGGGGAATGTCTCTTGTCGTTCAATAAGGATTTCTCCGCATCGCAGCGCTTCCTTGCACATCGCCGACATTAGCGCCACGGGAGGCAGATACGAAGTGGGGAAAATTGAAATGTGGTTCATGTTTTATTTCCCATAAACAACGGCAAGAAGCTCGTCGTCATCGAAAAAGAAATCGATGTTGCCTTCGCCAAAAGAGACTCTTCTTTCGCCCCAAGCCTCCTCGTCTACATCTTGTTCAAGGTAGTTGTTTTTGACCATCATTTCAACAATTTCTTTTTCTCCCATGTCGAATATCTTTTTACCAAAGAGGGTGCACTCTTCGTCCGATACGTCTATACAGTTGAGAACAGGGTTCTCTCCTTCGAAAAACAGGGTTAGATCTCCGTCGTAATAGCGAAGTATTGTTGTTGGTTCGTCAAGAGCGTTCTCCACGCTTTCAACTTCTTCGGCGTCTCCAATAAGGCGCACGACCTCTTCAACGGGCATATCGAAACGTATTTCATCAAGCCCTTCTTTTATTCTGACAATGTGTTCCATTTGTTTATTTGGGTTTATAGTTTTTTTGAAATAATTTACAAATATACAAAAAATCTTACGAATATTTACAGACTCTGTAAAAAAATAGTAGAAGTGTTTGTCATAGACCTGATATTCATATTATTAATGACGAATTATTTTAAATGACGCATTATGACAATTATAATCAATTCTCTTTGATTGAACGTGAATAATAAAAATACTACAATTATCTTCAATTTATGATGCCCGTGTACCAACTTTTTTGTGAAAAAATATGCCAAAAAAGTGATGATTTTTACGTTCGATTATTTGTTTTTACAAACAAATAATGATGATTATATGTGTAGCAATTAGATACAATTGGCTATTTCTCTGTTTGTGTATATGATTAATAATCAACTCGTTGCAGTGTGTTGGATTTTAAATGACAAATATTTTTTTGCAGGATGTTGAAAAAGTTGTACTTTTGCAAACTCAAATTCGAGGGTGAATAATACGTTGACTACGTAGCTCAGCAGGTAGAGCACATCCCTTTTAAGGATGGGGTCCTGGGTTCGAGCCCCAGCGTGGTCACAGGGTAAATTGTTTTTTTCATAGACTACGTAGCTCAGCAGGTAGAGCACATCCCTTTTAAGGATGGGGTCCTGGGTTCGAGCCCCAGCGTGGTCACAAAAAAAGCCGCAACAATAAATGCTGCGGCTTTTTTGTGTTTGGAATAAGTGCCTATTCTACGGTGACGGATTTAGCCAGATTGCGCGGCTGGTCGACGTTGCGTCCTTTGGCTATAGCCACATAGTAGGAGAGGAGCTGTAAAGGCAGGATGGCCAACAGTGGCACGTAGCAGTCGCGGGTATCAGGGATCTCAAAGCAGTAGTCGGACATGCCTTTGACGATGGTGTCGCCTTCTGTGACGACGCTGATGATTTTACCTTTACGGGACTTGATCTCTTGTATATTGCTGACGATTTTATCGTACATGCCTCGTTTCGGAGCGATTACAACAACAGGCATCTCTTCGTCGATGAGGGCGATAGGACCGTGTTTCATCTCGGCAGCGGGATATCCTTCGGCATGGATGTAGCTGATTTCTTTTAATTTCAACGCACCTTCCATTGCGACGGGGTAGTTATATCCACGTCCCAGATAAATGAAGTTGCGCGCATAGGTGAACATTTGCGCGAACTGGTCGATATCCTTATTGTGGTCGAGAGTCCACTGCATTTTGTCCGGAATCAGCTGCAGTTCGTCAACCAGCATGTGGAACATTTCGTCGCTGAGGGTCTTTTTCTCTTTGGCGATGGCGAGACCGAGCATGATCAGTGTGATTACCTGTCCGGTGAAGGCTTTTGTCGACGCTACGCCGATTTCAGGACCTACGTGGAGGTATGTTCCACTGTCGGTGGCGCGGGGGATTGAGGAGCCGATTACGTTGCAAATACCATATAGGAACGCCCCTTTGCTCTTGGCAAGTTGTATTGCTGCCAACGTGTCGGCGGTCTCGCCCGATTGCGATACTGCTATTACGACGTCGTCGGGGAAAATAACAGGGTTTCGGTAGCGGAACTCCGATGCGTATTCCACCTCTACAGGTATCTGTGCGGCCTCTTCAATGAAATATTTGCCTATCAGTGCCGAGTGCCACGATGTGCCGCAGGCGCAGATAATAATGCGTCGGGCGTTGATAAATTTCTCTTTATGGTCGATGATACCGCTCAGAATCACATCTTTCTCGACAGCGTTAAGACGTCCCTTGGTGCATATCCTCATGGCTGCAGGCTGCTCGAAAATCTCTTTGAGCATGAAGTGGGCGTAGCCGCCTTTCTCCAGCTCGTCGAGATTCATCTGAAGTGTCACCAACTGTGGCGTCTGCTTGACATTGCTGAGGTTGGTGATTTTCAGGTCTCCGGCACGGTTCATAATAGCAATCTCCTCGTCCTGGAGGTAGATGACTTTGTTTGTGTATTCGATAATCGGTGTCGCGTCACTGCCAAGGAAGAATTCTGCCTTGCCGTCTTTCTTGTCGTTGTTGGCTCCAACACCTATAATCAGCGGACTACCTTTACGCGCGCAGATAAGCTGATTGGGGTTTCGTTTGTCAAGAATGGCTATGGCATAAGCGCCAACAACGCTTTTCAGTGCAAGTTGAACGGCGGTGTAGATGTCGCAGTTGTGGCTTATTTGTGTGTACTCTACCAATTGTACCAGAACCTCCGTGTCGGTTTCGCTGCAGAAGGTCATCCCGTGTTTCTCCATCTCTATGCGAAGCGACTTGTAGTTCTCGATGATGCCGTTGTGTACCAGCGCAAGATTCTTGGATTGTGAATAATGCGGGTGGGCGTTGGTGGCGTTGGGCTCGCCGTGGGTGGCCCAGCGGGTGTGGGCGATACCTATGGTGCCGCTCACATCTTTGTCCTCTACAGATGCCTCAAGGGCGGATACTTTACCTTTGGCTTTGTATACATTCAACTCACCGTTGTTGTTAATCATCGAAACGCCGGCGCTGTCATAGCCTCGGTATTCCAGCCTGTGAAGCCCTTTAACTAAGATGGGGTAGGCTTCCTGCTCCCCGATATATCCAACAATTCCACACATTTTACTTTTGTTTATAAGTTTATAATTGTTTGTAAATATCAGTATACAAATATATTACCCCTGAAACAGCGCTATATTACAGAGGAACTAACACAAGGCAAAGATAAATAAAAAATCAGATAAATGTTTTCTTATTGTTTTGTTTTTTTCAATATCTGTTCTGCAAGTCCTATGGAATAGCCGTGACTATGGAACAAAATCTCTCCTTTGTTGTTGACCAACGCTACGAGTGGATAGTCGTTTTTCAAATCCAAATTTAGTGCGTCAACGATTTGTTTTTCAAAGCGATCAATGTCTCCATGCTCACGGATGGAATAGTCGGCGTTTGGAATTTTCCAGCTGGTCGGTTTTGCCGAGGCCGGAGCCACACAATATATCATTCCGCCCCATTCGTTATATTCTTTGCTGAGCGATTGCATCTCTTTGATCAAATGTTTCGACGGCTCTTTGTAGTCGCCTACAAAGACAAACAGCATTCCGGTGCTGCCGGCATAGTCTGCAAAGGTAGCCATATCGGGGATGATTTCCTGGTTGGGGTCTATGGCGGCTTGAACCGCTGCGGTACGCTCAGCCAAAGGTCTTAGAATGATTTCTTTAGAAACTTTCTGCCCTTCATGAACAGTGAAATACTCAGCCCTAACCAATACGTTGCCTTCAGGATAGCGATTGCCGGTTGTTAGACAGTAATATCCTGGTTCCAAGGCTATTGTTGTTGGAAACTTGTCCATACGACTGTCTTCCTCGAAGTCGAAGGTTACGAAGTCGCCATCTTTGTATTTGGCAAGCGTGAAGTGTGGCCAATAGATAGGTTTGGCCAGCTCTTTGGTGGGCTTGTAAGTCAGCGTCAGTTTTGCGGTGGGTTGTATGGCTGATTTCTCTTCAAAGCTGACTGCTTCCCATTTGCTTTTCTTCCAGAGCTTTTCGGCGTCGCCGTTGCACACATAGATGGTATTTGTGGCGTTGTCGAGATAGGCAGGAATATTCAGCGAACGGCAGGCGGCAACGAAGAAGATATCGCGGCTGTGGGCATCGCTGTGACGAAGTTCATACACTCCGCGCGGAGATATTGGACAGTTGTAGTAGTTGCCGGTATCGTTGACTAGAATGTTCTCTTTTGTCCATACTATCAAGCTGTTGACATCTTTTATGTCTGCCAGTTTCTCCTTAAGGAATTGCCGCCACGGACGCACCATCTCGTTGCTGATACGAGCGGGCATTATGCCCTTTACATAGAATTCTTCGTAAGTCTCCATAATGGCCGGCACCGTCGGTTTGTACCAATGTGTCTCTAGCGTTTCGGCCGTTATATCGCGCATATCTTTGTCGCTGAAGGTATGTAGATAGTCGTATAAGAAATACGTTTTATTATCGCCGCCACCGACGGAATGATATTCTCCTTTTTCGTCCTCTTCCAGGCAGGGGCAGGTAATGGTTACCGTTTCCGTCAAATCTTCATTGGCGTGGTTATTAATGAATTTCACAATTTCTTCATAGTTACCTTCGGCCTTGTGGATAATCTCCCAAGCCTGCTCATCGGTGAGGTTGTCGCTGGGCTTCAGCAGCTGTTTATAGTTCTCCTTTGTCGGGAAGGTTGCGATGTATGCTCCACGGATGGAATCCTCATATACCAAGCGCTTTGCGTTCTTATCTGCCTTTTCTTTGCTGGGTGTTACCTTGGCTTCGCCGGCCACAGGCGGCACAACGTCAATCATTTCGACGTAATCATCCGAGCGTGGGTGAACATAATGTGCCTCATAGCCTTCACGAGTCATATATATCTTGGTTTCAGTCTTTTTGCGCACATCAAGCACAACATAGTTGTAATTTGAGCCGTCAGCTGCCCATATCTGCAGGTCGCCCAAACCGGTGGTAAGACTGGCCTTTCCATCTTTGTCGGTCTTGATAGTCGCCAATGGATAGAACTCGCTGTAGTTGTATAATTTAAACTTTACATCGGCTCCTTCGACAGGCCTGTTGTTGTAGTCGTAAACGGTGACGGTCACCTTCTTGGTCGGTGCGTAATGGCTCAGCAGGTTCAGCTCGCTGTAAAGAGATGTCTGTTTAACAACCTCCTCGTCGCCTTTATAACGTCCGAAGGCTTTGCTGTGTACCATCATGCAGCGTGTGGAAGGCACTGCAAACCAGCCCATATCAAGCTCGGCATCGGGCTCGCAGGCGCCGAGAAAAAACCATTTATTGCTGTCTGCGATGAACACCTCTACCCAGGCATGATTGTCGTCGCAATGTGCCCAACGCGGCGTATAACACTGTCGTGCAGGGATTCCCACGCTGCGCAAGGCAGTGACGGCAAAGGTCGATTCCTCACCACAGCGACCTAGGGATGTGCGCATTGTGGCTAACGGAGCCGAGGTACGGCCGTCGCTTGCGCGATAGGCAACATACTCGTGGCACCAGTGGTTCACTTCCAACGCTGCCTCATACATACTCAGGCACTCCACTCTTGGTGCCAATTCTCTTTGCATTAGCAATCTGGCGGTGTCAAGGTTCTCGTTGTTGACACGATACACCAACACAAAATGGCGGAAAATATCCTCAGGCACTTTTTTGCCCCAACTGAAACGTTCGCGGGCAGCGAAAGCAGCTCTAATCTGCTGCAAGTAAAACGCTTGATCGTAGTCGGCCAAATCGCTGTAAGGCATATATGCATAAAGGAATTCCAAAGCCTCCCGAGTTTCGGTGTCGAGTGTATCCATCCCGTCGAACAAGGCTTCTGCGCGACCTATGGCTAACATTTGTCGTGATAAAAAGTCAGCGTGGACCTGCGAACGGTATTCTTTATCAGTAATGAAGTGTTTCTCCTTGTGGCATGATGATATCATAAGCACAAAAGCGGCCAGAATCACAATATATAGTCTTTTCATATCTTTGTTAGATTTAGGTTTTCAAATAGTTGCCGTACTTGCTTGGTGTCGGTGACACTCATACCGTCAATATTTTTCTTGAATGAACCGTGAATCTCTTTAACACCTGTAAGGCTTACAATCTCAGCGGCATTGGTCGAAACGATTCCTGAGGCAGCTATGATGTCAATGCGTCCTGCCGACTGATTCACAAGTTGTTTTATCATTAGAGCCCCCTCAATTGCTGTCGGCTTGCATCCTGATGTGAGTAGTTTCCCGCAACCGCAGTCTATGATTTGCTCTAAAGCTTCTACGGGGTTCCTGCATTCGTCGAAGGCACGGTGGAATGTAACGTCCATATCTTCAGCGGCTTCAATGGCAGCGCGAGTCTTTGCCGTATCTATGTCGCCCTCTGGTGTAAGAAAACCGATGACAACAGCATGCGCTCCATAGTGCCTGGCCAGCTCTATGTCGCGCAGTACTACCTTCATTTCTTCATTGTTGTAAACAAAACTGCCGCCACGGGGACGTATCAGCACACGTGTCTGGAGGTTCAACTCCTTTACGCAGTATTCTATGGCTGCAGCCGATGGCGTTGTGCCGCCCTCGCCAAGGGCTTGGCACAACTCTATCCTGTATGCTCCACCCTGTTTGGCATTGAGTGCCGATAAAACAGAATTACAACATATTTCTACGTGCATATCAGTATGTTAATATATTAAGAATGATTGTCTTCAGTAATGCAAAGTTACTAATTTTTTGATATATAGAATAATTATGTATTTTTGCAGATTGTAGAGCGTGTTTTTATTTGTGTGTAATCTACTTAGAAATAATAATTTGAATCTTTTTATCGTTTCATGACTGAAGAACAGAAATCCCTTCAATGGCTTAGTTCCATTCTCGACATCCTTCGCAAGGAATGTCCGTGGGATAGTGTGCAAACCATAGATTCATTGCGTTACCTTACTATAGAGGAGGTTTATGAACTTTCCGAGGCAATCGTTTCCGGCAATTACGATGACATGCGAAAGGAGTTGGGCGATCTGTTTATGCATCTTTTGTTCTATTCCAAGATTGCAGACGACGAGGGACGTTTTTCTGTGCCGGAGGTTCTCGACGGGATATGCAAGAAACTGATATCAAGACATCCTCACATCTCTTTGCCCGATCGTGAAGGCATCATGCAGCCTGTGCGTCAGAATGAGGTGCCTAAGTGGGAACAGGTGAAGATGAACGAGGGACGCAAATCGGTTTTAGAGGGTGTGCCTGCCTCGCTTCCCGCGCTCGTCAAAGCAGTCAGGCTGCAAGAGAAAGCCGCGGGAGTGGGTTTCGAGTTTCCCGACACAGAGGGAGCCAAGGACAAAGTAAAGGAAGAGTATGACGAATTTGTTGAGGCATTGAATGAGATGCATCAAATATCTGATTCCGAAACAGATGAGAAGTCTTCGGAAAAGGAAAGACTGTTTTCCCATGCCGAGGAGGAGTTGGGTGATTTGATGTTTACCATTGTTAAATGGGCTCGTTTTGAGGGAATTAATGCCGACACCGCCATGTCGCGGGCCAACCGGAAATTCTTCGAAAGGTTCTCTTATGTAGAGAACTATGCCCGCAATACTGGTCGCTCAATGTCAGAAATGTCTCTGCAAGAGATGGAAACTCTTTGGAATGAGGCAAAAAAGTCACAACACGAATAACACAAACTGAAAGTCAGGTATAATATGAAAGAAAAGTACATTGCCCCAACGCTAACGGTTGTTTCGTTTGCTGTGGAACAGGGTTTTTATGGTAGCGGAGGTGCTGGAGCTCCGTTGAATCTCAGTTTTTTCCTGTATTCATTATTTGACGATGAGAATCTAAACCATGCCTCAAGTTACAGCGATGAGACCTCATGGTCATGGGATTCTTGATGCAGTATTGTCTATATAAAGTTTAATCCAATGAATACGAAATATATATTTCCCTCACGTATTTCATCGTTGTCGAAACTTAACCGCTTGTTATTAGGCAAGGATTATGTTGATTCCAAAAAGTTTATAATTGTAGATGCCAACACATACGAGAATTGTATTCCAACGTTGATAAGCAGGGTTGGTGCCCTTGAAGGTGCTTCTTTTTTTGAAGTACCGGTGGGAGAGGAGGCAAAGAGTGTCGAGGTGGCTGTTCAGTTGTGGCAAGCACTGGTTGAGAGTGAGGCCGACCGCGACAGTGTAATTATTAATCTTGGAGGAGGATGTGTCAGCGACATTGGAGGATTTGTCGCCGCAGGCTACAAGAGAGGTATTCGCTACATAAATGTCCCCACCTCGCTGTTAGCCATGGTCGATGCCTCTATGGGTGGGAAAACAGCGGTGAATATAGAGAGTGTCAAGAATCAGGTGGGTTTTTTCCATCAACCTGAGGCTGTCTGCTTTTTCCCCGCTTTTCTAGAGACTCTTCCCGAGGAGGAGTTGGTCTCTGGACTGTTTGAGATGGTTAAGACATTGATGCTGTTTGACGCGGGTTCGTATAATACATTGCTTCAGCTGTTGACCTCTTCCGACAGCGAGATGGATGATAGCACTTTGGGCGAGTTTATCGCACAATGTGCTGAATTCAAGAGGTCTG
>JAEEGL017011546.1_pt1 | contig 22470 bp, 9 predicted proteins | sample 9134231 | NCBI WGS metagenome assembly JAEEGL01 (sample SAMN16246548, study PRJNA631951) | gut metagenome | biome: gut microbiome; feature: rumen; material: fiber-attached | host: Bos | place: Iran: Karaj | collected 2018-10
CTTTGTCTAAAGTCTCGATTTCGAAGACTGCACCTGGGCGCAGGCCCGTCAGACGGAGGTCGAGTTGCTTGCTCGAGACACCCTCCATATAGTTGTTCAAATTGCGGGCTGAAGGCACTGCGTCGCGGTATTCGTCGGGATAGTTGTAGGCCAAGGCGGTAATCTTTCCGCTGTCAGAATGTCGGCTTACGAAGACTGGTTCCTCGTAGTAGATTTTCACGTCGCCCAGTTGGTGGAGCATGCGGTAAGCATGATAGGTGGGTTTGACGATGCCTTGGAAGTTGATCATGCCGAAGCCTCCGTGATAGATCTCCTGGCCGCCTCCCTTCTCTTCGAAGATGTCGGTGAATGTCCAGTAGTAGAGTGATTGGGCTCGCCCGATGCAGTCGAGGTTGACCTTGACAACATAGGCGGCAGGGGGCAGTACGTCGTGCATTGCATCGCGGCTGTTGGGACTGGAGCTCCACTCGGACATCTGTAGTTCGGCGTCAGGGTAATGACTGGCCTTGACGGTGCGTGCTAACCAATCGATGTCGTCTCGGGCGGAATTGACGTATCTGATGGCATCTTTCGAACGTCCAGACACGGGGTCGAGAGCATAGTCGGTGGGATAGGGATGACACGATACGAAATCGACGGGCAACTGTTCGCGCCAGCAATAGTCGAGGAACTCCTCGATCCAGATGCCATGCCACTGCTGTCGATTGATTTGATCTTGTGGGTAGAAGTGGGACTTCTGCTGGTCGGTGATTTCGCCATCGTGACGATGGTCGGCAATGAAGTTGCTCGTGGCTGGACCACCCACCTTCAGTTCGGTGCTTACAGCCTTGAGTGCCAAGGCAGAGGCTTTGTAGAGACGGAAATAGTCGGAGCGGGTACCATCGAGGAAGCCACGGTATAGGTTGGGTTCGTTCCATACTTCGAAACGCCACGTCTTTACCTCATTCAATCCATACCGTTCGACTACATGCAGGGCAAATGCCTTGATGAGGTCATGCCATTTGTCGAAAGTGGCACTATCGGGAGTAATCTTGTTGCGGTACCACATTTGAGAGCGGGTGTTGGGAGCAGCGATGCCGGTGGGAAAGAACGAGAGCTCGACGAATGGACGTACGCCAAGACTTAGCATGTAGTCGTAGACATCATCGACATACTGCCAGTTATAGACCACCGAGCCGTCGCGCTGAGGGAAGTAGATGCACATGTCGTCATCGAAGAGTCCGTGCATACGTAGGTTCTGGAACCCACAGTTTTCCTTGACGAGCTTCAGTTGTTCGCGCCAACCGGCACGCAGTCCTTCGGTGACACGTCCGGCACTTGTTCCCACGCTCCAAAGGTGCTCGAAAGGTTCACCTTGGGCGTTCACATCGATGGTTTGTGCACTCACGTTGAATGAAGTCAGCGCAGCTAAAAGTATAGTTGTAGTTTTTTTCATAAATAACAATTATCTATTAAACACGCATTGCCGTTAATTACATGATTTATTTATCGCTCGATGAGGTCCACATTTGCATTGTTGGCGTCATCATCCAGGCCATAGATGACTATATGCTGCTTGCGTCGGTCCTTGAGCCACACCGTGAGGTGATCGGCATCAGAAGCTTCTACCTTCTCGACCATACATTCCTTCTCGTAAGGCTCAATCACTGTCAGAAAACGGGCTTCCAAGCCTTTCTGTCGTACTGCTAATGTCTTTCTCCTCGGGGTCTCATCGCCCAAGGGGAAGTCACCACCCAGCACCACTTGCAACCGTTCGGCATTGACGTTGGAGAGGTCGAACTCGATTTCGCTCTCTGATGTTGCATCGAGCGGTTGGGCAGGTAATGCATCTCCTATCAGGATGCCTGCAATCTTGATGTCTCCACCATAATAATCCTTACCCGATGCTGGCGTAGGCAGCACATTGTTCATAGTCGAGGGGAGTTCTTTCAGTCGCAGCGTTCTGCCTTCGGACGTTGTGACCTCGCCATTTCCCCAGAACAAGGTGTTGCGCTTGCTGCCATCGACTTTGAGGCGAAGAGCCAGTTTTTGAATCCCTTTTAACGAAATGTCGAACGACTTCTCGCCCAGAATCCAGATGCCGCTCTTGCCTTCTGCCAATACTTTTCCATCGCCAATGACCTGATAGGTAACCTTCTTTTGCACATCAATAGGTTCGGGTTGTGTGCCAATCATCACTTCGGTCGATTGAGGCCAAGCCGACATGACGTTGATATGAAGGGGGCCGTCGTCGCTGAATGGGCACCGGTTGCCCTCGTTGTCGTAGTCCTTGCCGAAGCCCGTAGAGAAATGTGCGGTGACGGTGCCTTGTGTCTGCCACCAATGACAGTCGGTGATGAACTGTGCTGCACTGCGGCAATCCTTCACCATCTGCCCGTCGTGCCTTATTTCCTTTTTCTGTCGAGCATCTATCCCCTCGAAGCCTTTCATCTGCAGCAGGTTGTCGAAGGTGTGTTCCTGCTCGCCCTTCAAATAGTCGGCCAGTAAGATGTAGTCGTCAGTCACCACCATGAGCCTGCGTTGCGTGATGGGTTCTGTCTCATCGGTGATGGCCCCGTAAGCAGGGTGGTCTTCAGCTTCTTGGATGCTACGGCCTTCACTCCACATCTTCTCCTGGAACGTCATTCCGTTGGCCCAATCGTATTCCATCCCACCATAAGGAGGATTGGCCCACGGGCTGATGGTCTCGACCATTGCAACCTGCATTTTGTGGTCCGTCTGGAACAACTTTCTATAACTTTCACGTGGTAGCTGCATCTTGTCGTCGACCACCACCATGTTCTTGTCCATCGAGGCTTGCACATAGAACTTGTACATATAAGACGGGTAGCCGTACCAGATCATCTCGGGGTTAAAGAAGCTGCGTCCATAGCGCATCATGCCTAGGAAGGACGCACGATCGAAATGCCCATGGAAACCACCGTGTGTGCCGTAGTGAAGATAGGCCTGTATTTGTTCGCGTTGTGGGCGGTTTTTCGTCTGCGAACGGAGATTGATGATACCAATGTTGTCGGCAAATGCCGACTGTTTGTCCTTCGTGCTCGTCACCTCTGGCAAATCAGGCACACCATAGAGCAAGTCGCGACTATTGCCACGGCGGATGATGGCAGCATATTCAGGATCGCGATAGAGATAGTAAGCCAGTTCGTAGCTCTCGCCAGCTACCATTGTCTCTTGTGCATCGTTGACGGCAAACATTACACCACGGTAGTCGGCGAAACGGGGGATAGCATCCCACATGTCCTTGATGCACACGCTGTTTTTCGTTACTGGGCCCCACTTATGAAAGTTCACACCATAGATGGCAGCCCCTTTTTTGAAGTCGGGCATCAACGAGTACCAGGGTGTAGCCCCCATTGGTACCTTGCGGTGTATCAAGTCCTCACCCCATGGTTCGATAGCTAATGCTGCCTGAGAGAACTCGGTAGCGCACCATACGTTATAGCCTACCGAACATTCGTACCAGAAACCATCGTTCATCACACCGTGGGACAAATGATCGACAATCATGCTTGGATGATAAAGCAGTTCTTCGGCCAACGACCAATCCTGCAGCACTAAGGAGCAATAGAGGGCACCACACATTTCGCTGAGTTTCCAATTGTTGATGGCTCCCTGTTCCTCTTGAAGTCGAACTACATCGATGAACTTGCGGAATACAGTCTCTATTTGCTGCCTGTCGACACTTGAAAATATTCCTGATGGCAGCACGGCGTCATAGGCCATGGCGATGTGCTGGAAGAAATGACCTTCCTGTACGAACGATTGGCTACAGCCGCGCAGCGTCTTCAGATAGCCTCTTTCGGGATCGCATAGCCGCCGCATGAAGATCTGCACCTTCTCGGCATACTGGCGCTCGCCTGTCAGCTGATATGCGATGGCTGCAGCCATCAGTCCGTGTTCCTCGGGCGTATGGAAGATGTGAGGCCCCAGTTGATCATTGTCGCCACTCAGTCGTCTGGCAATCTGTGGTACCACCCAATTGTCGGCTTTCTCTATATATTCGTTTTTTGCTTTTAGTGCCCAGTCGTAATGCTTCACCTTTTCCCGCACCTCGTCCCATCGAGTCTCTGTCAGCAGAATATTTGGAGAAGGCAATCTTACTGCTGTCACGAATTCTATCTGATCCGTCTCGTTTGTCTTACCATTGATGATTGCCTGCACCTTTTGGTGTTCCCGGTTCCCAGCTGGCAATCCTTCATGGATACTTACCGTCAGCTTACATTCACGCTGTTCTCCTGAGTTTAGGGTTAAAATCGTAGGTTCAACTTCTGACGTCATCATTTCCCAACCTTTGGTGGGGACGGAGAAAACTATTGACAAAGGCTGATTAGTGACGTTCGTGACTTTAAATGCATAGACTGCCTTATCGCCAGCATCAGCCGAACGTCCTTTGACAATTGCCTCGAGTGCCACCTGATCGCCTTTCACGGCTTCCACGTGGCGTACCAAAAGGGCTTTGCTGACAGAATAAGACTTCACTTGGACCGATTTCACACATCGTAATGCTGCCACTAGTTCGGCAGAGTTGGTGTCAAACCTGTTCCAGGGAATCATCACATTCTGCCAACCTTTCCCAACGACGGTAACTATGGCTTTGCCCGTCACCTTATTGCTTGATGTAAATGTCACCTCCAACTGTTCAGGTAGTTTCCCATCGGAGAAACATTCCAGACGTAGTCCTTGGGTCTGCTGCCAATCCATCGAGCCGGTATCGACGGTCCAAAAACCATGATGTACCTTTGTGCCTTCAGGATGCACGTATTCATACAATACGGCTTGAGCCCCTGCAGTCAGTGTGGACAGCACTGCTAATAGAAATGCGATTGGTCTTTTCATCATTTTATCTGTATATTCAGTTCCTGCACTGCCGATTTGTAAGTGTTGTCCCCATCGGCTTCGATTGAGAGGGTGATGCCTTTCCAGAGGCGGTCGGTGTCGAGACCAAAGTAGTCGGGATCCACTTGGAACGTGTATTCTCCGGTTTGGATGGCAGGTCCGGAGATAAGGACTACACGCGGGTGAACTGATGCATGCCTTTCGGTCGGAGTCTGGTAGTCAGCATCGACGAAAACAGGGTCTATCGAGAACACATCACCGGTCAGACTTACATTCATCTTGATGTGCTTGGCAGGATCATGGGCAATGAGCTGGCCGCCGATGCGTGCAGAAAGATACTGCATCTGCTTGCTACGTGTCTCAGCGTAGCGCCGCTTCGTCCAGTTGACCATCTCTTCGTCCTGATACCAGAACTGGTCATGTGGATCGGTGCTTTCCGTGCCGTCTTCGAGCCAGCGGGAATAAAAGCAGCCACCCACGGGGCGTGGGTCTTTCAGTGCCTTGGCGATGAAGGTGGCAATATAGTCCTGCGTGTCTTCGCAGAGGTCGAAGTGGCCTCGTCCGGCATCGCAAAGGAAGGAAATACGGCTGTCGGGGTACATCATACGGAATGCCAAGGCAGGGCGAACACGAGCTTCCCACCATTCATATTCTCCCTCGATCATGAGGCCTGGAATGCTGTCGATGTTGCGGGTGCGGCCCCATTCGATGTTCTCGCGACCATAGCCGCAGAGATTGGTACGTGGAGCATCGCCATGATAAGAAATGATGCAAAGTGTGCGATTGGGGTTCCATGCTGCAAAGTTCCAGGGGAAGGTGGCCTGGGCAGAATGTCCGAAGGGAATGATGGGTGCAGTCAGTATTTCAGGATGCTCAGTGCCCTCGGCAAACTGCTTAATCAGTTGTTCGAACCGCTCCTGGCAACCATTAGAGACATCCCAATTATAGGAACCTCTTTGGACAAATACCATCGCCACACCAAGGCTATCCATTTGCCGGCAGAACCGTTGGCTGCGGAAGAGTACTTCTTCGGTCATGTTCTGATGGCAATAAAGGATAGCTTTCACCTCTTTGTCGCCATGGGGCAGGCGCAGAAAGGCTTGCTGGTTGGCCTCGCCTATCTGATAGTCCCACGTGACTCGTTTCTTTTGGAGACTGATACGCTCGCGAATGTAATCGGTAAGCGCCTTTACTGAATCGACATCGGCATGCAGTCGGTCGAAACGTGTACCGAAGGGGCCCATTGTCAGCGGTCGGTCGTCATGGTCTTGATGAGCCACACAATGGAAAACGAAGAAGTTAACTCCCGCATCGCAGATCTTATCGACATCTTGCTTGAAGCTGCCGAGTGTGGCAGGAATGTCGGCATCGCCGGGATAGGCTGTGCCAAATTCGCATCCAATCACTGGGCGACCGGCCGAGTGACCATAGCGCGATACGAAACGGGGACGCTCGATGGATCCGTAATGGCAGCGTGCCCAATACTCGCTCATGGGCAGGTCGAAAGCCAGGCCATAAGCCTTGCGGTCGAAGTCGCCGTTGCCGTAAGGCTCTCCGGCAAGTTCCAGACCGTAGCTATGGACCTTCTGCTTAAGCGGTTCCAGAAACTCCTGCATGAAGAGGTGCTGCTTGGTGGCTGTCGACTTGCCGATGCCTCCTGTCAGAAAGTCGCAGCCTTCGCCCGTTGTGATGTATTCGGCGCCAAGCGATTCAGTCCAGTCCTGACCACCAGCTTCCCAGCTATCGACAAGTATCCATCGTAACGTGGTACCACAATATTCCCTCAATTCGTCGAGCAAGGGACTGAGGAAGCGCTCGAAGTGAGCCTCTATGCCTTGACGTGAGAGTTTGTCGCACTCTAACCCCTGCCCAGACTCGCAGGCAGCAGTCACCATTTGTCCTGTGGTGGTGTAGCCAATACGTCGATAGGTAGTGCCTGACCCCGGAGCGGTAAGTATTTCGATGCGGTCGAGGTTCGTGCCTCGGTTGCTGGTCAAGCGCAGATAGTGGCATGCTGTAGTTGCACATTGGAAGCAAATGGGCAGATCGCGTGCCTTCAGCTGTGTGCCTCTTGCCGTGCCGAGGCCCACCCATGTCTGTCCATCACGGCTGACTTCCACTTTCAGGCTGGGAGCATAGTCGCGTGGTCCGTCGAACGGATCTAGGGGCTGTTCGCGTTCGCCTCGCCAGAGATTGAAACCTATTAGGCGCTTCTCTTTCTGCAGTGTGATGGTCACCGATTCGTCCTTTTCGAGCCTTAGTTGCAAGTCTTGCATTTCGTCGGCACATGAAGTGCGTATGGTCGTGATGTCGCGATAGAATCCCATCTTGTGTTTGGGTACAGGAGGATTCCTCCGTGAACTGACACTCCAAGTCAGTTGTTTCATCGACTCTTCGGGGCATATCCATGGCCCTCCCATAGCAGTGTAGCCGGGCGAATTGTGTAACCCTAAAACGATGCCCAATCGTCGGGCTTCAGCACAAGCATGTTTGACAGCATCTACCCATGCAGGGGAACCATAATCGACGGGGCCACGTTCGACACCAATCCAAGTGTCGAAGATGAAGGCAGACTCGATACCGGCGGCCTTCATATATTCCAGGTCTTTTGTAATCCCTTCCTTCGAGATGTTCCCGTTCATCCATTCCCAATAGCAACCCGTTGTGGGCTGCGCATCGAGTGCGAATGACGAAAGGAAGAAGAGCATCAAAGATAGTAAAAGCCTCATGATTATTCAGTTAATAAAATCGGGGAGGAAATGCAGAACTAAGTTCTGCATTTCCTCTCCATAGGAGTTGATCAGTTCGTCTCGGACGATATTACCACCCTGGGTTCTGCTTGAGCTGATCGTTAAGGGCGATTTCGTTTAGCGGTATGGCCTGTACGTAGTTCTTGCGCGAGAAGATGCGGTTGTTGGCGGTCTCTGTGATGAGTGCACCTGGCTTTACGGTAGGCATTCCGGCGGTGTAGGTCGATTGTGCGGTCTCCTCGGTAGTGATGTATCCGCGATCTTCCCAAACGGCGGGGTCATAGACGTTCTTGCCGTTTACAGGATTGACGCCCGTGCGGTATTCGGTAGGTGTTCCGTTCTGATAGACGTAGAAAGAGCAAGTGGGACGTGCCAGTTCCTTCTCGGCGATGCCCCAGCGGCAGAGGTCACTTAGACGGAAGCCTTCGGCAAAGAGCTCAATGGCACGTTCGCGACGGATCTCCTCCTTCATATCGAGTCCGTTATTGTTGACGAGAGCATTAGTGAGGTCCGCGATGTAGGCACGTTTGCGTATGACGTTGATGGTTTTTGCAAGGTCGCTGTCGCTAATGTTTCCGCTGAGTTCGATGGTCGCCTCAGCATAGGTGAGCAGCATCTCGGGCAGACGGATGTGGAGGTAATCCGCACTCTCCTGATTGGTGTTGCGATAGCGCTCCTGTACAAACTTTCGACCGCCATAGCCCTGTGTGCCGTAGGTGAGTAGGTTGGTGTAGCTGTAGCCGTTGGGGTTGTTCTCGATGGTGGGCACCACGCTATAGTCAGCAGAGCGTGCTCCGTCCTCATCCGAACGCCAATAGCTTTCCTTGGGCATTCCGAAGCAACGCATACGGTTGTCTCGGTTCTGGAACTCGTCCTCCATGTTGGCATATCCCTTGAAGAGGGGCGATTTGTGGATGGGCAGACCATCAGAGCAGAGGAACATGTCGGCCATCTTGCGATTGAATCCGCTGGGGAACGAGTGAGTGAGATTCATGCCTCCATAAGCATTGTTGGCATAGTCGTAGCACTTGCGGAAAATGGCTTCATCGTTGGAAGTTTTGTCCAGTCCATTGGGATTAGAGTCGGTTCCTTCGAGGCAGAAGAGGTAGAAGTAGGAGCGCTTGGCGTAATAAGGCTCAGCGTTTTCCTCGCAGCCCATCCAAAGGCTATATTCGCTAGCGTAGGCGCCACCTTCGACGAACTTGGCTGCCTCAGTGCGAGCCATGGTAAGCAGGTCGTTCACACTGGGGTATCCCGAAGGCATGGCTGTGCCAGCTCCACTGTTTGCTCCATCGCCATTTGTGGCATCTTCTGAGCCGCGACCATTGTATTTTTCCCAGGTGCCTTCGAAGAGGCAAACGCGTGCTTTAAAAGCGCAGACGGCCTCGATAGTCAGGCTACCGTTGTTACCGGTTGAAGCCTTGGTGGCCTTTACGAGGCGCATGGCATTCTCGAGGTCCGAAAGGATGAGCGCTACAACTTCGTAACGTGAATTGCGTGGACCCCAAACCACATCGGATGTGGTGCTAGGTGCTTCTGTCGCCAAGGCAATACCACCATAACGCTTGAGCAGGAAGAAGTGCCACCAAGCACGGAAAAAGTAGGCTGTTCCCCAACTATTCGAGATGTCGGCGTTGCCACTGTAGGCTTCGCATTGTGCCAGCAGGTCGTTGCACTTGCGTAGGCACTGATAGGGCTTGGTATAGTAGACATCCGAATTGGGCGCACCATCGATACCAGAGAGGGTGGAATTCTGGGCGGTCGAGAGGTCGGTTCCATAGTCGAAGTTCATTGCATACATCTCGTTGCCTGAGAATGTTGTACTGAAACCGTATAGTTGGCCATAGAGGTAGTTGGCCGAAGCCTCGAAATCGTCGGCAGTCTTGTAGTACGAGCTTGTCGTGACATTGGACATCGGTTCTTGATCCAACCAGTCAGAGCAGCTGCTGGCAGCCAGACCAATCGTTGCAAATGCTGCTATTGCGAGATATTTTGCAGTTTTCATATCATTCTTTGTTATGAGGTTGTGAGATTATGAGTTTAGAATGTCAGATCGAGGCCGAAGGAGATGGACTTTGCAAACACGTCGACACCATTGAAGGTACCCATTTTGGACTGTACCTCGGGGTCGTAGCCATCCTTCACGTTCGAGATGTCGAAAAGGTTCTCGCCAGATGCCCAGACACGGAGATTCTCGATGCCGGCACGACGAGTGATTGTCTTCGGTAAGGTGTAGCCGAGCTGTACCTGCTTGCATCGTGCATACCAGGAGTTGATGACGTTGATGTCGTTGTAATTTTTGTAGTTCCAGTTGTTTCGGTTGCCGTTGCGAGAGATGAGTGGGAATTTTGCACCAGTATTGGCGGCATGGATGCCATCAGCATCACCAGCATACCAAGTGTTGTCCATGAAGTAGCCGTTGGTGTTGGTCCAACCGCTCCAGAAGGCGCAGCCCATTTGGCCATTACGCACGTTGTACTGCTGGCCTACGCCCTGGAAGAACATCGAGAAATCGAAGCCTTTGTAGCTGGCACCCAGATTGAGACTGAAGGTGTAGTGCGGATCGGTGTCTCCGTAGTAGTAGAGATCGTCGGTGGTGATGTCTTTGTCTCCGTTGCGATCGACTCGACGCACGCAACCAGGAGTGAGCTCGTTGCTAGTGCCATTCTTAACATTGTTAATTAAGGATCCAGAGACTCCACCAGTCATCGTTGCATAATATGCTTCGACCTCAGCCTGATTCTGGAACATGCCATCGGTCTGGTAAACGTAGAGGGCATTGAGTGGCTTGCCTTCGACGATAGCGTTGACACCATGAGTTATGGCAGAACGGCCTGCATAGGAGGTGACCTCAGTCTCGGCATTCGACAGAGACATGCCTACGTTGTAGCTGAAGTCTTTGGTCGGCTTGTCGGCCCAGTTAAGGGTCATTTCCCAACCATGGGTCTTGTATTCACCCGAATTGGTCGAGGGTGCAGTGCCGCCGTAGGTGGCGGGATAGGTGATGTTGATGAGCATGCCGTCGTTATGACGCCAGAAGTAGTCGAATGTGCCTGACAGACGATTCTTCAGCACGCCGAAATCCAGACCTATGTTGGTCGATTCGACGGTTTCCCAGGTACGGCTGTCATCGGTGATGCTCGATAGATAACTGGTGGAGTACTTAGAACCACCATAGATGGTAGTGCCTGTGCCGATGGTCGCATATGCCTCATAGTTGCCGATGGTCGAAACATTGCCCGATTGGCCCCACGAAGCGCGGAGTTTCAGATTGTCAAGCCACTCGGCACCCTCCATGAATGCTTCGTCGGAGATTCGCCAGCCAACACTTGCACCAAAGAAGTCCTGCCAACGATTCTTTTCGACCAGACGTGAGCTGCCGTCATGTCGCCAGGTGCCTTCTACGAGGTAGCGTCCTGCATAGTCGTAGTTCAGACGACCTACGAGCGAAACGTACGCCCACTTGTAAGAGCTGGAACTGTTTATCTTGTCGGTTGTGGTGTCATAGACGTTCATGTCCACCAGAGTGACGGGAGTGTTGCTCTTGCGGTAGATTTGCGTTGCATAATTGTCGCGCAGTTCGTTGGTATTACCGAAGAGGGTATTCACGTTGTGCTTGCCAAAACTACGGTTGTAGTTGAGGAAGAACTCATAGAGCTGATAAAGAGCACGTGTATTGGTCTCGGTCAACTGTTCGGTAGTGGCACGAGAACCGGTCTTGGCGTTGTTGGTCACTTCGTCGGTGTAGTAGTCGTACATCTGTATCTTGTGGGTCTGATTGCGCTGGTTGGCGTTGAACTGGCGCACGCTTCCCTTGGCATAGACACTCAAGCCTTCAAGCGACTTGTGAATGAAGCTAAGATCGACAGTTACTTTGCCCGACAGGCGCAACATGTAATTGTGGGTCTTATCACGGCCACCCTCATTGAGATGGGCCAGCACGTTGTTGCCACCAAAGTTGTCGTAATATTTCTCTCCGCTTTGGGTATAGAGTGGGAAGACGTAGAAGTCTTGCAGTCCGAAGCCGATGCCCGATGAAGGTACACTGGCAGTCTTGAAGTCGTACGACATACCGGTCTCAATCTTCACATATTTGCCCACTTGGTAGTCGGTGTTGTTGCGGAAGTTGTATTTGCGTTGGCCGTCGAAGGTTTCGGTGATGAGTGAACGGTCGCTGCTGTACCCCAGTGAGGTAATCGATTTAACGCGTTCGTTGCCGCTCTGGATGCTAAGGTTTTGATTGGTACCCCATGTGGTGCCATATACGGCTTCCACCTGATTGGCATTCAGAGGGTCGATTCGATAGGTGATTCCGCTATTGTTCCAGTCGAAGGCTTCGTTGTTCATCACACGCAGGTACTCGTTGCGAGTGAAGCCCATAATGGCCCAAAGCGAAGATGCACCGGCGGGATGATTTGTATCATTATAGTCGGCCATGAGCATCATGCGTGCCCATTCCGAACCCGATGCAGCAGGATAGTCCTTGCCCACAAAGTTAGCAGTAGCTGAACCATTGTAAGTGACGGTGGTCTTGCCCGACTTGGCACGCTTGGTGGTAACTAGAATCACACCACCGGCAGCACGTGCACCATAGATTGAGGCGGCAGCATCTTTTAGTACCGATACCGATTCGATGTCGTTCGGGTTGAGCTGATTGAGCTCCCATGCATAGGCATCTACACCGTCGATGAGAATTAATGGGTCAGAGGCATTGGCCGAAATGCCGCCACGAATTGAGATCTTGGCATTCTCAGTCGGACGCGACGAAGGGCGAGTGATGGTCATGCCTGGGATGGCACCTTGGAGTGCTGTGCCTACGTTTGAAGCGGCACGGCCCTTGAGGACCTCATCGCCTTGAACCTGTGCTACTGCACCGGTCAACGTGGCTTTTTTCTGCATTCCGTAACCGACAACGACTACGTCGTCGAGTATTTGGCTGTCTTCGCGTAGTGTAACGTTGAGTACTGAACCGCGACGAGTCGTGACCTCCTGTGTCTCGTAGCCCACGAAAGAGATGATGAGTGTGCCTGTGCCTTCGATAGAGAACTTGCCGTCTAGATCAGAGGTGGTGCCGATGTTGCTGCCCTTGAGGCGAATACTGGCACCTGGGATGGGTTCACCATTGACATCCACCACCGTGCCACGCACCACATCCTGGGGTGCTGCAACCGAAAGCGATGAAGCCTCGGCTGCTGTCAGATGCTGAGGATTGCCAATCAGGAAAGCTGTTGCCATAATCGCTGAGCAGAGGAGCTGCTTTGACGAAAATTTCTCAAGTTTTTCCATAACGTTCTTTTTTTGATTAGAATTTTGTTAATAATAATGTATGATAAAACAATCTTGATTAGTTACATGCATTTGCGCAAACACTCACGAACTTCGCGACGACCTATTGCAAGATGATTCTCGACTGTGCGAACTGACAGCCTCAGTTCCTTGGAGATGTCGGCCACACACCTGCCTTCGTAACGTACCATGGTGTAGATGCGCTGGCGCTGTGCCGGCAGTTGGCTGACAATTTGAATCTCCTGTTGTGCCAAATCGTGTGCGACGATGTTGCTTTCGGTGTAGTTGCTTGCTATGTCGGTCGAACGGAAGAGTTCATCATGAGCCTCTTGATGGCAGTAATGCCGCCTCAGATAATCGAATACGAGATTGCGCGCAATGGTGAATATCATGCTTTGGGCTGTTTCGGGCTGGATGACCTGTCCGTATTCCAACAGACGGAGGAAGACGTCCTGTGTCATGTCTTCGGCATCGTCGGCATCGTTTATTTTATATAATATGTACGTGCGAACACGGCAACGCAGTTCGACATACGCCTGTTCGATCAGTGCGTAGGAGGTTCGCATCGTATCGTCGGTGACGTGTTGCATAGGTTGAAGTTTGATGTGGGTGGTTACTGGATTTGATGTGTTTTGACGGTGCAAAGTTAGGGTGTTTTACGCATTTGACCAAGTATTTGAGAACGAAAAACATTCCATATTATTAGTTAGCACTAAATTGAATGATGGATTAGATTAAATGTCAATGGTTCAGAGTTTTAGATTTATTGGCACTCTGTAATCCCATTTTTTTTTGAAACTATTGAAAGGAGGAAAAATATACAAATAAAAAGGTTTTGCCTTCTTGATATCTTTACATCTTTATAGTAGGTAAAATTGTATCTATGATGAGCAAAAAGACATCTTTTCACTTTATTTGAATGGAAAAAACGCTTTTTCTGTATTTATTTTGTTCGTTAATCCAAATAATACATAATTTTGCATACGACAAATACACGCTCAATCATGAAAGATCTACAGAAGACTGTTGTCGCGGCAATGTGCCTGATGCTTTTGATGTTGTGCTGCAGCCAATCGGTCTCGGCACGATCTCACCTGTTCCGAAATCTGTCTCATGCTGATGGCATGCAGGACCTTCTGGTCAATGCTATCTTGCGTGATTCGATGCAGATGACATGGTTTGGTACAGCCACCACTCTTGAGTGCTTCGATGGTGTGCATTTACGCCATTATCCGCTACCAGGACCCGACAATCCCCGTAAACGTATCACCACATTGGCCCATTCGACCGAGCATACCCTTTGGGTAGGTAATGGAAATGGCCTTTACAAGATGAGCCTTATCAATGGAACGCTCGAGCCTCAATATGAAACAGAACTAACGAACGGCGTTACAGCCTTGCTTTATCTCCCGGGCGAAGGACTTTATATCGGTACGAGTCAGGGCATCTACATTCGTGAGCAACGTAGCCCAAGACTGCGCCATATCTTGATGCAACCCAACCAGATGGGTCCTGCCAACGAGGTGAATGGTCTTTTGCTAGGACGTGATGGTCAGGTTTGGATCGCCACCAACAACGGGTTGCACGCCATTACAACGGGTCCTGACCATATCCTTTCGCACTATTATTTCAATGAGAAAGAAACAGGCATGTCTCCTGCCATCAATTGTTTAGCCTCTGTCGGTGACTCAATCTTTTTAGGCACACACACGGGTGAACTATTTGCTTTCAGTCCGGCTACGGGTGGATCGCGTCTGGTTTCGCGCGAAGAAGGCATCCCGATTATGGCCATGCAAGGTGTGGGCCGTGATTCGCTCTTTGTGGCTACCGATGGTGACGGTGTGCGTATTCGTTCGATATCCAAGAATAGTTGGGTGAAGTCGTTCGTCCATGATGGCACAGCCACCGGACTCACTTCCAATAGTGTCTATTCGTTGCTTGTTGACCCCGATGGCTTGCTTTGGGCGGGGTTCTATCAACAGGGCCTTGACTACATGTTACAACAACATGACTTGGTGGGTGTGCACAGCACCAGCCTCTTTGACACAGAGGGATTAGCTGTGCGTGCCTTGGCCATCCATGACGAACAACGACTCTTTGCCATCCCTGGTGGATTGCAGTTTGTGGACAAGGAGCGGCATTTGACACGCCATTTCGGCTATCAGGACCTCCATGCACAGATGATCTTCAGTCTCTTGTATCACAATGGACTATATTATGTGGGCACTTTCGGAGGTGGACTATATTCGCTTGATCCAGAGCGACTGACTCTTCGACCTATATCGCTACAAACAGAACGTCATGAACGAGCCTCTCAGGTTTTTGTAATAACATCAGCTGACGACGGTACACTTTGGATAGGATCAGATGTAGGTGTGTTTCACATGGGCAAAGATGGAAGGCAGGAATCGTTTACTCATTACAACTCGCAGTTGCCACGAGGAAACGTCTATGAAATCTTCTTCGACTCGACAGGACGCGGTTGGTTCTGCACAGAGACGGGTATGGTGACCTTCGACCCCGATAGTCATGCCATCAGGGCTGATGCTTTTCCGTCGGGGTTCAACTATCATGACAAGATTCGCATCGTCTTCGAGACCAGTAAGCATGAACTCTATTTCTTCCCCGACAAGGGTTCTCTTTTTATCACCGACCTTGCCCTGCATCCTATCACGATGTCGGAGCCTCTGTTCAACTATATCGGTTCGGAGGGGCAATGCATCATCGAGGACCATAGCAACAGGTTGTGGATTGGCGGCAACAACGGCTTGTGCTACATCAACCAAGATTCGACGGTTTGCCGCGTTGATTTTGCTGACGGTCTCCCTTCTCCCACCTTCAATCTTGGCAAACCGCAGTTGGACGAGAAAGGTATCGTATGGCTCTGCAATGCACAGGGGCTGCTCTACATATTACCTGACAGCGTGGACCTGCAGCCACGACCCAAGGAAAGTGTGCATGTCACGGACGTGCTCGTAAACAATCAAAGCGACGTGGTGACGTTTCGCTCCCTATGGCATGATCAGCATATCAATGTCGAAATTGCTCATCCAACGATGACATTCCGTTTCTCGGACTTCTGCTATACACTGCCTTCTTGCTTGGAGTACGAATGTAGGCTCGATGGAGTGGATGAGGATTGGCACACCTTGCTGGGCAAGGCCGAGATGACCTATTATAACCTTGCATGGGGTAATTACAGGCTCCATGTGCGCAGGCCCGACGACCCTGCATCGGAAACCACGGTTTCGATTCATGTACCTATCTCAAATATGATGCTTGCGCTTATTGCAGGCTGCATCTTGGGCCTTTTGGCTATGGCGGCGCTCGTTGTAATGATGGTATATCGACGTCGAAAAGCCGAAAACCAACTAATCACATTGACCCAATCACAGGACGGGGATGGGAGCGACGATAAGTATCGTGCCATTACGGTATCGGAAAGGGAACTTAAAAAGCTCAGTCGCCAGCTTGATCGCCTGATGCAGGAGAAAAAAGTGTATTTGAATCCGGATTTGCGTACGGGTGATTTGGCAGAGATGCTAGGCACGACACAGTATGTGCTTTCGTATCTGCTCAACCAACATCTGAAGATAGGCTATTATGATTATGTAAACAATTACCGTATCGAGGAATTCAAGAATTGTGTGAAGCACGAGGAGGTGGATCGATATACACTTGACGCTTTGGCGTTAAAATGCGGGTTCAGCAGCCGTACAACGTTCTTCCGATACTTCAAGAAGGTGTCGGGCAAGACTCCCAGCGAGTACATTCGTGAACAAAGAGGCGAAGGAAGATAAAAAAATGAGGACAGTTGCATCACTGCATCTGTCCTCTATTCACACACATATATAACTAACCAATCAAGAGTTACTAATTCTTCGTTTGTAGTGCCTTCAGACGGCACAGGGCTTCAATATAATAATAGTCAGCATAGATGATGGCGGCATCAATCTCGGTGCCTGCCGGGTGATGACCCGTGCTGTGGAGAAGCAGGGCGGGGCACTTTATACCTGCCTGATAACGTGTGGAACTCAGGCTGACGAGCATCTGTTCGGCACACGCACGGTAATAGTCAGCCTTTTCTACGTTGCCATCGGGAGCCTCGCTTGTGAACTGACTGAGTTCGAGCAATGCAGAGGCTACGACGGCTGCTGTGCTGGCATCGCGTGGACAGAAACGGCTGGGCATGCCATCGGGGCCAGGGGCTGCAGACAAGCTGTCGGCAGGGGTTTGTGCAATACGCGGATCGTCGAAATCCCAATAGGGAACCATATCGGAAGGAAGTCGTTTCAGATATTCATCGGCCACTTTTTGAGCAAAGTCCAAGTACTTGGAGTCGTGCGTTTCGCGATAGACCATCGTGTAACCGTAGATGGCCCAACTTTGTCCGCGAGCCCACACGCTGCCATCGGCCAGACCCTGATGGGTACAGTTGTAGAGATGATGGCCGTCGAGGGTATCATATACTGCAACATGTGCACAGGTGTAGTCGGGACGGAACTGATAGGCCATGGTAGTGTCGGCATGGCTGATGGCTATCTGCCGCAGATGTTGGTCTCCACCATTACGTGCTGCCCAAAAAAGCAGTTCGAGGTTGAGCATGTTGTCGATGATGGTATTGTGGCCCCCGTAGTCGCGGACGTGGCGAGGCCAACTCAGGATGGTGCCGACCAAGGGATTGAAGAGGGTGGCCAGTGTGTCGGCACATGCCAGGAGGACTTGGCGATAGCGCTCGTCGCCTGTCAAACGATATCCGTTGATGAAACTTGGGATAACGAGAAAGCCCAGATCATGGTCGTAAGCAGGACGTTGTGCAAGGAACGATAGTGCCTCGGTGAATCGTTGAGCCTGATGCAGAATCGTGGTGTCGCCCGTGGCTTCATAGTCGTACCAGAGCACACCCGACCAGAAACCACCGCACCACTCCATGGGGTCGGCTTTCCGCAGGTTCCATGCATCTTGCCCTGCCAATATATTGCGGGGCATCATGGTGTAGTCTATATTACCATCAGCTGCCAGCATCGTCAGGGTACGATGAACCTGTCGGTCGCAATACGACAGAGCATCGGAAGTGGCTTCGGGAGTCATCGGCTTCGGAGTGTATTCGCGATGCGAACTGCATCCTGCCAGCATGATAAGGCAAAGGCTTGCTAAAGTTGTCAAACGTGATAAACGTGTCATTGTTTCTTTCTTTTTACTCTAATATACGTTTGAATCACCTGGCACACTCAAAAGGAAAATGTTTTTTCATTCCTATTACGAAAATAAAAATGCAGATGGGTAGAAACAAATTATTTCTCTATTGTAATGTGATGACAAAGACGGCACCTCCGGCGGCTTCGAGGTCCATCTCGATGGGCTTGCCTCCCTTGAACTTCTTCATTTGGGTAATCTGAACGTTTGTCCGTGTGCCGAGCCGGGCATTACCCTCGTAACGCGTCACCGTATATTTCTGATGGGCGTCGAGGAAGGTGGTGGGAAGGCTGAGGTGGCGTGCGTCGTTGCCATTGAGCACACCCACGTACCACTTCGCGCCGCTTCGACGCGCGATGGCCACATACTTCCCTATCTCGCCGGCCAGCGGCAGCGACTCGTCCCAGGTGGTGGGCACTTCTGCCCAAAGGGCGTTTTCGACCTCGTCATGACAGTCGGACGGACGGTCGTACCAATAGAGGAACTGTATGGGGCTGTAATATACGATGGGCATAGCCAGCTGATGGGCATGGGTGGTCTTTATCTTCGTAGAGTAATAGCATGGCGTATAGTCGGCGGGACCTGCCACGAAGCGCGTAAAGGGGAGTATGACGTTGTTGTCCGCTTCGGGAAATTCCTCGTTGCCGCGCACGCCTTCCTGCGTCATCAGGTTGGGATAGGTACGACTCACACCCGTTGGACGATATTCATCGTGGATATCGACCATAAAGCCGGCGCGTGCGCACTTGGCCACAGCCTCGTGTAGCCAGGTGGTCCAGCGCTGGTTGCCGACCTGCACGAAGCCGAACTTGATGCCCACGATGCCCCATTGCCTGTAGATGGGCAGCATATCGTCGAGTTGTTGTTCGAGGGCGCGCTGGTTGACATAGACCCAGATACCGATGCCCTTGCTCTTGGCATAATTGCAGATGGCTGGCATGTCGAGGTCACGTCCCTCACCGACGGTGAGAGCATCGCTGGCCTTGTCCCACTCGGGTCCGTACCATCCTGCGTCGAGGTGCACATACTGGAGACCTTTGCGGGCAGCGAAATCGATGTATTCGAGCACGGCCTTCTGGTTGAGTTGGCAAGCGCGGATAGCCTTGCCAGGACGGATGTAAGAGACGTCGGGCAGGGTGCAAGGCGGGTTGAGGTTGAGCAGCAGCTGCTCGCGACAAAGTAGATCCTTGGGTTCGTGTGCAGCCATAATGATGCGCCAAGGGCAGTCGTATGGTGTGATGATGTCTGCGCAATCGTACATCTTGGCACGGAGCGTATTAGGTCTAGTGTTGTCGAGTTCGAACTTGGTGCGCACAAAGTCGGTCACCCCAGCCTCGGCCAAGCATACAGTGGTGCCTTCGGGCAGCGTCATGGTGAGGGGCCGTTCGCACTCGCCCTTCCAGTTGGCGAGGGGCAGGAGGTCGAATGGGCCCTGCGCCCACATCTCATAATAGGCCTTGGTGCCTTCGGGCATGGCGAACTGCGTCTGCTCACCTGTAATGTGAATGAAGAGACCGTTGGTGGCCAGAGGGAAATGATAGCGGAAAGCTATGCCTTCGTTATAGGCTCGTACCTCAACGTCCATAAAATAGGTGCGCTCGCGGTTATAACCTCCGAGGTCGCCCTGCCCTGAACCTTCACCTTTTTTGAACTTCAGCGTCAGGGCATTGTAATGGTCGCGGATGGTGGCGCTCTCGCCGTAGAGAGGGATCCAGGTGGTGTCGTGTGAGGCTGTGGTTTGACCGATGAAGCTGATGTTGTCACTCCACAGGTTCGTGTTGTCGTTGGGTACTCCCAAGGCGTTCTCGAAGTATTCGTTTTCGATCAAGAGACCGAGTTTTGACTTGTGGACGATGGTCAGGCCATCGAACTGCACTTCGTAGTACATTCGATTGGCCCCAGTGGCATCTTTCTCCTGAGTGAAAGTAAAAGTGTAAGCCTGGTCGGGGGATTTGAGCTGGAATTGCTGAAGCACCTCGGCAGAGATTGTTTGACTGGCAGGAATGAGAAACAAAAGAATTGCTTTGAATGGCTTGTTCATTATTATTATCGATTTAGTGAAACTATGTTGAGGCTGCCTGTGTAGGTAGTGCCGAGGACGCGCACCTGGCTGTCGGCATGGTCGGTAGCAACGATGAGCTGGCGGGAACCGTCGTTATGCTCGACGAGGATGGCCGAAGCACTGGTGGTCACATTGTCGTGGATGGATACCTCGGGAAAGGTGACACTGCTGACGGTACCTGGCTTGGCTTGGCTGGAGGGTTCGAAGACGGAGACGAAGGGGCGAGTCCAAGCCTCGCCCTGCTGGCGTGCTACGAAGGTGAGTGTGGGTTGCTCACGCAGGTTGTAAGGCATGTCCTTGACGCGAGAGAGACCTTCGGTGGCGGGGGCAAGACACTGGAAGATGGTGCGATCGGCTTCGCCTTTGGTCCACTGGGTCATCGTGACGTCGCCGTCGGCCCAAAGCTGTCGGGCCATCGGTGTCATGTATTGTTTGTCGGGATGCACTGTATATGTGACGCGCACATCATGATTGATGTCTATGCTCATCTTGTCAAACATATAACTGTAGGCGTAGAGGTGTCCGCCTGCAAAGGCAAGTTCCTGAGTGGGGGAAAGAGGCAGGAGTGCGCCCGTCGAACCGTCGTAGGTATGCATGATCTGTCCCATGTTGTGGTAGAAGTAGTCGTGCATCTTGTCCTGCCCATCCTGGCGGCGACTGCGGAAGACATCGACGAAGTAGCCCGTCTCGGCCCCGGTGGTGACGAGAATGACGAGGCGCTGCTGATCGCTGCGTGACTCGGGTTCGAAGAAATAGACTTCTGAAACTTGTGCCGTCAAACTGTTGCCTATCGACATCTCGTCATTCCTGAGGATACGGATGGGCTGGCTTGACATCATCACGGCGTAGGTCGAGATACCATCCACACAGACGGTGTTGTGGGCAGGGAACTGCGAGTACCACTCCTTGTAGTCATCACCACCGTAGAGGCTATAGCCGATACCTGCATCGGGTCCGAGACGCAATCCGCGGCCGTAAAGTTCAAGACTTGGCCCATTGGCATGCATGTGGTTGCCCTGGCTGCCGTTGATAGCAAATGCAAGGCTCGATAGACGGTCCATACCATTTCGCTGGACGAGCCACGACGTACGCGGAGCGGCAAAAGTGCGGCTGGGATGGAGGGTCGAGAGGTCGATGCCCAGTTTGTTGTAGATGTCGGGATTGAGACGGCTGGGATGGGTGTCGCCAAAGCCGATGGTCATCGAATCGGGGTAAAGATACTCCACGTTGTTGCGTGCTGCCAGTTCGATGATAGGGAGTTGGGCAAGCAGGTCGCGACCCAGTTGCTCACGATAAAGTCGCACGAACTCTGCCAAGTCGCCAAGCACGACCTGACTATAGCCTGGACATTCGCACCAGATGCCATTCTCGGGGTCATAACCATACTCGGTAAGTGTCTTGAGACTCCATTGGCGGATGCTCTTGCCTGTTTCAACGATACGGAAGTAATGCTCCTGTCCCTTGCCGTCAGCGTAGGCTGTGTCGGGACGCAGTATTTGACCCACATTGAAGATAAAACGTGCCTGCATAAGGTCCCAGTTGTTGTGGGGCACACCGTTGGCCTCGATGATGTCGGCCCAGTGCTTAAAGGCGGCCTCGATGTCGGCACACTTGGCTTCGGGGATGGCAAAATGGGAACCATGTGCGAGCGAGTCGCGCAGGATGGCATAGGTCTGGGTGAGCGGAGGCAGCGTCTCCTCGTGGATGACTTCGTGGGTCTGCAGGCCAATGAGGGTTTGGATGTGCCCATGCTCGAGGTCGATGGGCATCTCGGTGTGGAGCACGCCCATCATGTAGGTATCGACTACCGAGAAGGCGGCGCGTGCATAGCGAAGGTCACCCGTCTGTTGCCACAGTCGGGCAGCATCGAGGGCAAGGGAGCAGATTTCGCGATTGATGCTGGCGACAATATTGCCCGTTCTGCTCAGCGGTGCCCATTCGTACGGTTCGCCCGGGAGGCTCTTGTTCTGCAGATACATACCGCGCGAATCCTCCTGGCGAGGCTGGAGTTCGTCGAGGCTAGGGCGTCGGTAGGAGGTGGCGTGGCTGCGAGCACCGTTGATCTGGAGGGTGGGCACGGCAGCGCTGTCGCCACCGCAATGGCTGTAGTACTCACCTCTCATATACTGCTGGGTAGCATGGGTCTGCCAGTGCATCTGCAGACGGTCGGAGAGCCAAGTTTCGCCTTTCGCCAGGTACTGGTCGATGCGGGACCGGTCCTGGGCTGAGGCTGTGAGAACGGTGGCAATGAGAAGAAGGATGATGAACAGATGACGTTTCATGAGATATTGAGGAGATTAGTGGGAATTGACAGAAACATTCCAATAGATGACGTAA
>JAEEGL014635086.1_pt1 | contig 22469 bp, 21 predicted proteins | sample 9134231 | NCBI WGS metagenome assembly JAEEGL01 (sample SAMN16246548, study PRJNA631951) | gut metagenome | biome: gut microbiome; feature: rumen; material: fiber-attached | host: Bos | place: Iran: Karaj | collected 2018-10
CCCGCTGCGCCGATGAGGGCGAAGTTGGACATTTGCTAGGCTTCTTTTTCTTCTTCTGACTCTTCTTTGGACTTGGACTTCCGATGGTGCTTCTTCTTGCCCTTTCCATCCTCATCCGTGCCGTAACCATACTGGCTGCCGTAACCATAGCCGTAGCCGTAACCATAGCCATAACCGTAGCCGTAGCCGGCACCATATCCATAGCCGTAACTGTTGCCATATCCGCGGCGCTTCTTGTACTCGACGTCGTTGAGGACGATGGTCATGTTCGGGAAGACCTTCTGGTCCTTGAGGGCCTGGATGTCCGGCAGCATGCGCTTGTCGACCAGCTTGGAACGCAGCACGAAGACGGTGACGTCCGCAAAACGCTTGGTGATGTTGGCGTCCGCCACGATACCAGCAGGGACCGCGTCGATGAGGATATAATCATAACGCTGGCGCAGGATTTCGAACAGCCTGTCGAGGCGGCTGCTGCTGAGGAGTTCGGCCGGGTTCGGCGGCAGGGGACCGGAAAGGATGGTGTCCACGCCGGGAGCGATCAGGTCATGCTGGATGATGGCCTCAATGTCTTCCATCTTGCCCGAAAGATAGTTGGAGAAGCCCGGGGTCTTGCCGGAGGCGATATTGCGCGTCAAGGTACCTTTACGGAGGTCAAGGTCCAGGAGGATGACCTTCTTTTCAACGAGGGACAGACTGGTCGCCAGGTTGGTCGTGAGGAAAGTCTTTCCGGATCCCTCCATCAGGGAAATAAAGAGATAACTGGTCGCGCTCTTATCGGTATTGCGGGTAAACTCAAGGTTACTTCGCAAAATACGGAAAGCTTCGGAAATAGGGTCTCGGTTCTTGTCCACTGCCACGATCTTGCGGTCGTCACCCTTCTTCTTGGAGGGGATTTCGCCGAGGATCGGGATGTCCACGAAGTTCTCCACATCTTTGCGGTAGCGGATCTTGGTGTCCAGCAGTCGACGTAGGAAGAAAATGAGGATGGGAATCGCAAGACCGATCAGGATGCCCATAAGGATATTCCGTTTGGTGTTCGGGGCTACGGGTGAATTGTTGACGCGGGCTTTGTCAATGACCTTGGCATTGCCTTCGATGGAAGGCTGGCTAATCAGGTACTCCTCACGCTTGCTAAGCAGGGTGAGATAGAGTTGCTCTTTGATGCCCTGGACGCGGGTCAGGTTGTCAATGTAGAGTTGCTGGCCCGGGACGTGGCGGATCTGTTCCGCTGCCATCTGTCCCATCGCTTCGACGGAACCCATCTTCTGGCGTATGGCACCGATATAGGAAGTGATCAACTGGTTGAGGTTGCTCTTGAGAGAGGCTAGCTCGAGGTTGTAGTCCTTTACAATCGGGTTGTTGGTCGTGCCGGACTCCTTGTATTTGTCGAGTTTGAGGACCAGGTCATTGAAGCGGTTGATGGTGGCCTTGATATTCTCATCCTCAATGTTGATAGTGACAGGGAAGAGTCTGTTTTCCGTGTTGTTGTTGGTGAATTGCTGCAGATACTCAGCATGGGAAATCTGTGCTCTCAACTTCTCCATCTCTTCCGAAGACTCCTTGCTGGCTGTAAGATATGCCTGACCGTACTCTTGGAGATTCAAGATCTGGTTCTCCCGCTTAAAGGAAGCGATCTGAGATTCCTGGGCACCGAGTTCGGAGTTAAGCTGGGCAATGCGGTCGTTGATATAGTCGGAGGTACGCTGGATAATGCGGGTCTTTTCGGCGATGATATTTTCGTTATAGACCGTGATCATCTCATTTAGTACGTCAGCCGCCCGGCGGGGAGAGGTATCCCGGATGGACAGGTTGATGATGCCGTCCGACATGCTATTCCTAGCGATAGCTACCTTGTGACGATATGTTTCTGCAACGCTATTGATGTTGCGGTGAGTAACCAGGATGGGGTTATCGTAATAGAGTTCACGAATGGCCCAAGTAGGGTTGACGACAACGCGTCCCAAAGCGGTAGAAAGGGTATCTCTGAGATGACCCAGGACGGGTTCGGTCTCTCCAATCAGGATCGCGAGCGAAGAATCTCGCTGGACCGTGATGGTCAGTGCCGCATAGTCGGTTTCCTTGAGATCCAGGAGACGGACGTCGATAGGAGATTCCTTGTAAAGGTCCTTCGTTCGCTTGACAAGTTTCGTCTGGCATTTGTAATCCATGCCAAGATTGAGCCGCTTGGCCACCTCGAGCATCGGTGCTTCCGAGCCGAGTACGATGATTTCATCATTGATGGCATTCATCGTCGTCGCGATCCGGCGGTTGGTGATGTTCTCCAGCATGGACATGCCGTTGTCCAGCCGGTTGCGGGTGACACTGTTGATGATGATCTTGGCGTGGCTCTCATAGATCCTGTCTATCCGGTCACTTCGATACCAGGCGATAGCGGCTCCGATAGCAGCACAAAGGATCAGCCAGTGCAAGTTCCTTAAGACGGTAAAGAATATGTCTTTGCCCGAGAGGGCATTGGCGTCTTTTTTCTCCAGGAAGGAGAGATCATCGGGTTTCTGGGTATTGGCGAGCATGGGCGTTAGAAAAGATTATTGTATCTCATCATCAACAAAAGAGAAGCAATGCTTGTCAGCGTAGTGAAAATGGACAGATATGGACTCAACTGCGCATAAGAATCAATAAAGTTTTTATTAGCAGTTTGTCTTGTAATGATAAAGTCATTCTGTTGGAGCATGAAATAGGGATCATCAAAGACTTTTGAAGAACGTGGATCCAGGTAACGCATGGTCATTTGACCATCAACCTCTCGTAAAACGGCGATTTTCTTGCGGTTTGTATAGACATTCATGTCGCCAGATAAGGCAAGGGCTTCAAGGAAGGTGCATCGTTCATTAGGTACGGTAATGGACTTTCCTCCGTTGGCGCCTAAAAAGAATATTTTAAAGTTGCGGAAACGAACCATGACATAAGGATCGTTGATATAACCGCCTTCTGTCAACATTTGGGCAACTTTTTCCTGAAGTTTGAGGCGGGTCAATCCCGCCGCGTGAATTTTTCCTAAAACAGGCAGTTCGATGTCTCCATATTGATCAACAAGATATGCAAGACTTTGGTTACCATAAGTTCCTACAGATAGTTGGGATGCACTACGAATATTGAAGGGCTTTGCGAGATCTTGGTCAAAGCAAGAGATAATGACATCCAATTCGTCATAGGGACTGATAACTGCTTCAAAAGTGTTCTCCAATTCAATCTGGGAACCATGATGCATGTCCTGGAGATAGGCGATCTTTTTGGTTGTAACGCATGAAACGACAGTGAAGGCAGAGACTGCGATTACAAAACAAATACGAATGACTCTCTTCATGATGGTACTTTTTGTATAATTCTTACAAATTTAATAATTATTTCAACTTTTCCACGATTCTTTCGCAGGCTTTTCCATCTCCGTAGGGATTGACTGCTTGGCTCATGATGCGGTAATGATCTGGGTCATCCAGCAAACTGGACACTTCTGCGATGATTCGTGCCCGGTCTGTTCCGACCAGTCGGACGGTTCCTGCATCCAATGCTTCCGGTCTTTCCGTCGTGTTGCGCATCACCAAAACAGGTTTCCCCAGGCCAGGTGCTTCCTCCTGAATGCCGCCGGAATCCGTTAGCACAAGTGTTGCCCGTTCCATCAGGAATACGAAATCCAGATAGTCCAAAGGCTCGATAAAAAACAGGTTGTTATCGCCGATATGATCAACCATCTTATTCCCAAAGATTTCCTGAATCGGCTTCCGTACATTGGGATTGAGATGCATCGGATAGACGAAATCCACGTTCGGATAAAGTTCTGCCAAATCACGGATAGCCTGGCAGATGTTGAGAAAGCCTCCTCCAAAGTTTTCCCGACGGTGTCCCGTGATTAACACAAGTCTATGATCTGAATTGCACGGATATCCGGCAATTTGAAGGTTTGCTTTCAACCGGTCAGATAGATCTGTATTATCGTGAATGCGATTGACGACTTGTTGCAAGGAGTCAATAACAGTATTCCCGGTTACAAAGATCTTTTCTTCTGAAACGCCTTCGTCAAGCAAATTCTGTCGACTGAGTGGGGTTGGCGCGAAATGGTAAGTGGCAATACGCCCAGTGATCTGACGGTTCATCTCTTCGGGCCAGGGACTATAGATATTGTGTGTACGCAGCCCAGCTTCTACGTGACCCACAGGAACCTGTTGATAAAACGCAGCAAGAGCGGCGGCAGTCGATGTTGTGGTATCTCCATGAACAAGGACAAAATCTGGTTTAGCCTCTTTCAGGACCTCCCGCATGCCGGTCAGTACTTTGGCTGTCACATCATAGAGGTCCTGCCCTTGTTTCATGATGTTAAGGTCATAGTCCGGCTGAACATCAAAAATTTCAAGTACCTGATCTAGCATCTCGCGGTGTTGCCCAGAGACACAGACCTTTGTCTCAAAGACATTAGGCAGACTTCGGAACGCCTTTACCAGCGGGCACATTTTTATTGCTTCAGGGCGTGTCCCGAAAACTAATAAAACTCGTTTCATTCTTTTGTTATTGGTTCCTGGTTTGGTTGTTACAGCGGAGAATGAGGAGTACTTTATTGAAGGCCCAGGCACAGCCAATTGTGACCATTATGCAAATAAGATAAATTAGTGGCCAGGGAATGACATACTGTGTTCTTGAATATAAAGAAGATAGGAGAATGATCAGTAAAATGTGAATGACATAGAATTCATATGAGAAACCACCGATCCATTTGAGAATCGGAATATCAATGTTAGGTATGGGGTGACTTACTAACTGGGTGCTAATGATGATTAAAGAGAGAACGGAAATAAACAAAGTACGAATCGGCGCTGGAATTAAAAATTCATATACTCCCGAAAAAAGAAAAAGCAGCCATGCTGAAATACTAAGGACAATATTGATTACAGGCTCTTTCATAAGAAGTGCAACTCTAAACTCCTTTTTTTCTATTATACCGCCAATCACACCGAGAAATAGGATGTCGAAACTTGTAATGCCAGCAAAGCGATATAGAAATGAATCCTTTCCCAATATGATACGAATACCAATTCTTAAACAAAACCATAAAAATGAAACAACGGCTGCAGCGAGAACGGTGCGATCACTTCTAATAAATCTTGCAAAGATTGGAAAGACAATGTAGAACAAAACAAGAGAACCAATAAACCAAAGATGGACAAAAGGAAGAATGCCTGTTTTGGTACAGAAAGGGATGCCGGGTATCAATAATAGATAGTACCAGATACTTGGATTAATAATATCATCTGCCTTGCCACAGATAGAATATACAATGATGGACAGAAGAATAAATGAATAATAAAGAGGCAGGATTCTTTTCGCTTTTTTTTTGTAATAATCTCTTACGGAGGTGATACAATCGAGCCGATATCCCGCAAGAAAACCACTGATTATAAAGAATACATAAGCACAACATACCGGAATAGGTATCACTGGGATCGTCCAATCGGCAAAATCAGATTGGGGAATGTGTCCCAACAAAAGGAAAATAGCGCATAAGGCTCTTAGCCCATCCAACCCCCTTAAACGTGTTTCTGTCATATTAGCTTGTATATTCTAAAATGCTCTGGAGGATGATTTGGGCTGCATTTCCTTCCCCAAAAAGGGGAGGGAAGACAATCTTGTCATCAGAAAGGGTCTGATAAGCATCCATAATCCTGTCAAATAAAGCATCCGTCAGAATGCCAGCGTGGTTTTCTGTAATCTCGAGCCATTCCGTCTCCGGGCGGAGGATGATACAGGGTCTTTCGAAGAAAAACGCCTCTTTTTGGACGCCGCCACTGTCGGTTATAACGAACTTTGCATTCTTTTCCAACATGAGGATGTCAAAGAATGATGCTGGCGCAATGATTTGGATTCTGTCGGAGAACTGTGAGGGCAAACTTTTTTTTGTCCTGGGGTGTAAAGGAAGTATGACGGGAATCTCATGCTCATCTGCAATCGTTGACAATGCCTTGAAGATAGTAGCCATTCTTTCAGGCTGGTCCGTATTGAAGTCCCTGTGAATTGTAGCTAGGATGTAGTTGCCGGATTTAACTCCACAATCACTCAGGATGGCGCTCTTCTGTTCTGCGAACTTGCTGAAGTACAGAGCGTTGTCATACATAATGTCTCCGCTCTTGATGACCCGACGCTCTTTTTTATCCAGGAAAGATGCCTTTGAATCGATCAGCCCCTCTGCTTTGAGGTTGTCAACGGCAGTCTGGGTCGGGGCGAAGAGTATGGCGGAGAGATGATCGCACACGATACGGTTCTGCTCCTCGGGCATGGTCATATTGAATGACCGAAGTCCGGCTTCAATATGGAAAACAGGCACCTGAAGTTTTGCGGCTGCGACAGCACCGGCAAGCGTGGAGTTAGTGTCTCCGTACAGGATAATACCATCGAAATGCTCGGAAAGCAGCACATTCTCAATGCCCTCGATCATCTTGGCCGTTTGCACACCATGGCTCCCGGAACCCACGCCGAGATTGTAGTCCGGAGCAGGAATGCCAAGCTCATCGAAAAACACCTGCGACATGTTCGCATCATAGTGCTGACCGGTGTGCAGGATCTTCTCTTGTATCTTATCGGAGAAGCCTTCTCTGACTGCTCTGGAAATGGCCGCAGCCTTGATGATTTGCGGACGGGCACCGATAACTGTCAGGAGCTTAATCATGAATGATAATAAATTACTTGATAATAAATCGCTTAACGATATTTTTTGCGTTTTGAAGGAGTAACTCCTTGAGCCATACGAACCCGAATGGATTCCAACGTTGGGGATGGACAGTGATCATCAGATCTTTCGGGATGATACCCTTATTCAATGCTTCGATTACATCGTTCGTGCTATGGAAGGTTAATCCTTTTTCGGCCCATTCCTCCTGATACTGGGGGATCTTGTCACGAACACTTACCTTATACCCATCCCAACGACGGCCGGTATCGGTGAGATAAAAGACCTTTGAGAAATCCGTGTCCAAATAAGGCTCGTTTTCAATCCCTAGCTTATGATAGTCATATTTCTTCCAGAGATTCTTGCTGTCCCAGGGGGAACGGGGACTTCCGTGCATACAGATGCTTCGGACGGGAACTATCTGGCGTAAACTATCCAAATTCTTGCAGAAATCAGCATATGCAGCATCAATGTCTCCATTGCAAGTCGTCAGAGATTCATAATGATAACCGATTTCGTGGCCCAAGGACGCGATTTCTCGGATGATTCCCACATCCCAACTCTCAGGGGCAGCGCGGAAATAGTAGATACCGTACAGACCCAGATCTGCCTCGATCTGTGCGGTTCGCAATGAGTTGGCAGGCCGGAGGTCCACATCGTGCCTCAAGGTCAGGGATTCAAATCCATATTCCTTAAGCGCTAGGAGTAACTCAGTATATTTTGCCAGAGTGAAGTCCATCAGTTATTCTCGAGTATGCCTGCAATCTGAGTGTTGACATCTCCCACCTTACCGTAGTAGGAGGCTCTTTTTTTCTGCCACTCCTCCTTCCTAGACTCCTTCGCGAAAGCAAGGGCTGTAGATAATACCATGTCGAAGTCTTTTATATTTAGTAAGAGTCCGTACTTCTTTTCGAGCATTTTGAAATTCGACATATCTTTGGGCCCGACAAAGGAGTTGGATCGGATTGCGGGCGTACCCAATAGCGCAGCTTCAGTCGCCATCGTCTGTGAATCTCCGATATACAGATCAGCGTTGGCTAAAACACTGTGGATTTGTGCCGCCGGAGTAAGCAACTTATATTTTGCGAGTGTTGGTGGAAGATCTTTTTCTGATGAAACATAAACGGTCATATACTTGCTAATCGTGTCGACAAGTTTTTTCTTTTCTTCCAGAGAGAAACCCTTTTTGTTCACGTCGTGATTAGCAGACCAGCCCACAAACCGCAATATAGCATAGGGCTTTTTTAATCCATTACTTCCTGCATTGCTGTCGCCAATGGTAAGGACCGAGGGAGATAAATAGCAATCTTCGAACAGCCCTCTGATCCTTTTGTGCTTGGCCCCATAATTGAGAGAGAAAGGCTCAGGAGTGATTACACAAGTTGCGAGTGGTACGACGAGTTTATTCGTCAGCGTAACAACCTCAGAGTCTGGGAAAATATATGACCTGCATCCTAGAGCCTTTGCTACAAGTGTCCCATATATGGAAGCTTTGGAGACGATGATATCGGGTGCGAAGCGTTTTGCAATTTGTTTGTATTTGTGGAAAATACCGATGGAACTGAAGAATTTCCCTCCAAGCGTATCTTTATGGACGCCGAAAATAGTAAAAGGAACATTCTCTTCTTGAAGAACTCTCAACAAAACATCCTTGTTCCGAGCCAAAACCTGTATAATATGTCCACGATTTTGCAGAATGGACATAATGTATTTAAACTGGTAATAATGCTTGGGATGATTCAGCTCAAAAATGAATCTCATTGCTCTCCGAGGTTTTTTATGACTTTTGCAGGAACACCGACGGCAATACAATAATCGGGGATATCTTTTGTGACCACAGCTCCAGCCCCAATTACTGCCCCTTTTCCAATGGTAACACCCGGCATAATGATACTGCCAATGCCAATATGTGCGCCATCTTTGATAAGAATGGGCGCAAATTTCAATGGGCAGTCCATTACGGGCCTTCCTTTTTTGTAAAAAGATAAATCCCTTTGGTGGCACAATAACTGACATCCGGCAGTTACCCAAACATTTTCTCCGATGGTAATGAGGTCCGGACGGGAATCGTCGATAATCACGGTTCGTGATATCTTGGATCCGCGTCCGATATGCATCCCGCGCATTCTGTGAAGAGTGGTTGTTACCTGTGCAGGAAACGTAATACGGGCCAGAATCGACAGGCTTCTAATCCAAATACCTTTGATGATGGAGAAAAAAGAACGATGGTTCATACCCATATTGCAATAATCTAAACTAAAAAATAACCTCTCTTACCATTCGGTCGGACCGGGAATTCATCCACATACTCTAAATGCAGTAAGCAATCATCGCCGAGATAGCGAGCAAATGTCTGGATAATCAACTTTTCCTGTGTTTTATCAAACTTTGAATGAATGGGCTGTATGCGCATACAAACGGAATTTATCCCATCCTTACGAAAGTCGAAAGCGACGATGTCAAACCGTTTCATGATCATTGAGATGCCGGTCGCCGTCAATGTATGGCCATTTTCGAGTCGCAGGACATCGGACGTGCGCCCTAAAACACGTCTGATGATTTGGCCATTGTACTCTGTTCCGTCAGGTGCTGCCTCCAGTTTTGCTTCGTCACCAAAACTGTAGCGTATGAGAGGGAAACAATGGTTGAGGAAACTGGTTGATACCAACGAGCCGGTATCAGGAGATATCTCATTTGTCACCTCGGCAATGACATTGTATCCAACTTGATAGCAGCCCCGGTTGACCTCGTATGCGGTAATACCAGCATCGCGAGCTCCGTAGCAATCCATGACTCGGCAATGAAATACTCGCTCAATCAACTCCCGATAATGATCCGGAAGATTCTCAGAAGTAGCGAAGACAGCATTGATAAAACTGAAATCGTATCTTTTCCGGTCGATGTACGAGGCCAAGAGATAAATGGCTGCAGCATAGCCGTAGATAATCCGTATTTGCTTGGAACGAATGTAGTTACAATAGTCTTCGCAAATATTGTCCGTCAGATTGACGCAATTTAATGGGTGCTCGTGCCGTATCTTGTCATAGATCCTTCTTGTTAATGATGGCTTGTCAGAGAACAGAGAAGAACTGCCCAGCGCAATAAAGTCATCACCATACGAATAATGGTTTTTTCTCCAGTAGTAGATCTTGGCGGCAGTAACATATCCCCATACATCTTCCGAGCAATAGTATCTCATGGGCTTCCCCGTAGTACCCCCGGAAGAACTGCATCTGTATTTCATCGATGATAGATCATCGGGGATCAGTTCGTCATAGTGTGCATTGATGATGTCTTTGGTAATGATCGGAATTTGTTTCAGATCTTCTGTGCATCGGATGTCATCAGGGTTGACAGAAAGAGCATCAAATAGGTTTCGATAATACGTAGTATGTTCGTACGCATGTTTTACAAAATAATGGAGTTGGGTGTTCTGCCATTCTGTAATTCTATCCTGGCTCCAGTCGTTCATCTCGCTGATTCTTTTGTACCATTTGGAGGCATTTGTGCCAGAGAATACCTCGGCAAAAGGAAGGGACACATTCAGCAAAAAACTCTCTTTTAACCTTGACATAGTTTTAGATATTTTTCCCGGATCGATTGCCAGCTATAATTTGCCAGATTCTCGTACGCCTTGGCAATCATTGCTTTGGCTTCCGCCTGATGTGAACAGGAGTATAACATTTTGCTGGCCAGCATATTATGGTCATCATTGTCAAATAGAAGCCCGTTTACTCCATCGGTTATCATAAAAGGAACCCCTCCAACATTACTTGAGATCACTAAAAGCCCGGAATTGAAACCTTCAAGGAGAGAGATTGGCATATTGTCAATTCTGGGTGAGGATACCATGATGTCCGCTTCGTTCAACAATAATGGTATCTTTGAATTATCAACGCGGCCGACAAAGTTTACGCCATCAATACAATTCGCCGAAACATAACGCTCTAGCTCATTCCTTGAAATGCCGTCACCTACGATGGTAAGAGAAGCATTTGGAAGGGAAGCTTTGACGATTTGAAATGCTTTAAGGATGCATGTGATATTGTATAGTGGCCTTAATGAGCGGATACTGATAAACTTGGGGGAAATCGTCGTTCTGTTCCTGAAATAGTCAGATTTAAATTCAAGGATATTTGGGATGATACTATAAGGGATACCGTGTTTGCTGAATATCTGACCGATATACCCGGAGAGCACAATGTTTACGTCTGTTTTTGTCAGGAAGCTCTTAACGAATTGTGGATGGGCTTCAAAGAAGGCAGCGGCATCTCCACCATGGTAGGTTAGCAGGATCCTTTTCTTGAGTGTCCGCCCAATAATTATGCCAATAATGGCAGGGAAGAATCCTCTGTTTGAGCAGGCGTGGATATGAAAGACGTCATACGCTTGTCCTCTCTGGAACAACAGGGCAGGAGAAACAATCCTTTTAAATAGGTTCCCAGTTGTCGTAAAAACACGACACTCTATTCCTTCCTGTATCAAATATTTCGTGAGCAAATCCACTTGAGAAGATATACCCCCGACTCCCTTTCGATAATTGGCGATTTGCAGAATTCTCATCAGAATAGCCCTCGACTGCCCAGTTTGAAGAATGCCCAACCTACCTCCATGAGAAAGACTACGACACACCAAGGGGTTAGCAGTTGATAGGATTTCCGACGAATCTCAGAGAGTCCGTATGCCCACATACAAATCAGTCCGGGGAGGGCCGGTAGAAGAAATCGTTCAGAATTGCTGTATCCACTCATGGAAATGACGCCAAGGTAAGAAACAACGAACGCTCCTATGACGATAAAATCTCTCCATTTTTTTTGACGCAATGCTTCATAAATGGCCAAAATGGCAAAGAATCCCATGAAGTTTCGAATGAAATTACCACCGGATTTCTCTTGCTGGCCATATTGCTCATCAACATCGACCATTGTTGCGAAAGGGAGAACCACAACCATAGGTGCCATGACGGCACCTGTGGCATACTTTGCCCATCGGTTTCCTCGTAGGGTTTGTGCATAGCGTTTTTGGGCAACATTCTCTTCACGGCCTTCCCAGTATCCCTCGATTTCGGTTGCTATGGTACCACCACTCAAAACAATCAAGCTAAGGACACCCCAACCCACAATAGCGAGTCTTCTCATATTCTTTTTTAAACTTGGGGCCCTTGAAAGTAAGGCTCCTGTCGCAAAAGCAAATACTGCTGCTGCACCCAACACCGTCCTGAACAGAAAGAGAGAACCGGCCAGTAATGAAGGAATCAATAGATTCCAAAAGCGAAACTCTTTGCTTCGGAACAAGTAGTCAATCCTTTCAAAACATGCAACCTCCAGGAAGAGCATTTCTGTTTCTTTTAGATGATAGCCGCTATATATGATTAAGTTTGGCATGAAAGCCATCATCAGTCCCGCCATTCTGGCAACTTGATGATCAAAAGTTCTGGACGCTAACTTGTAAACCAATATGCAAGTAAGAGTGCTTAATAGGGCCTTAATAATGCGGGCAGGGATGATGAATGATCCCCCGAATATTTTATATAGGACTGTTAAATAGATCAGATAACCACTATCTGAAATCATCCGTCGGTCGCTGAAAAGATATCCCGTGATTGTAGACCAATTCTGACTGGAAAGCCATTCTGCATCTAAATGATATGCCACAGAGTCTGCTGCATCAAATTCAAAGGGCGCTCCTGTAAGTTGGATGTAATAGAAATAGGAGAAGATAACCCATACCAGCCTTAATGCAAGGGAAACGATGAACAGATGCCGGACGAATTGTCTTTCCGGACGATTTCTCCAATGAATAGTCCCGGATTCAACCAGCATGAAGAATCCGATGACCCACATGCATCCCATTGCGATAAAGCCAAACCTCATGGTATAGGAAGGAAAAGCAAAGCTAACCAAAGTGAGGGCAAGTAAGTATACGATGATAGCCCTCATAGATATTTGCCTCGGGAGAAATGAAATCATTATCCGAATAGTTTTCTTTTGATATAAATGAGATGAGTCATCATATTTTTTCCTAAAATCCTTTTAATAAAAGATTGTTTGGATGAATCATCCCAAGACCCTAGGAAATGATGATCGCAATAAGTATTATTCGTCAAGAAGAACTCACCGGTAGTTTGTCTTGGACAAAAATACTCAGAAGGGAAGATTGTTATATCTTTGTACTGTTTCTTTTTCCCATCCTGGACAAAACCGTTTTCTCTCATGATCTTTGAGATACGGACGGTATTCGTTGTAATGTCAAAGGTCCCATCTTCTTTGAGAAAATGAATCCCGTCATAAGCGGCAAGTTGTTCTTTGACCCATTCTCCGCCAGCGATGCTGGCCATCGTTCCTGTTACGGGGGGCATATACTTGCTTCCTTCATATCCCGTAAAACCGGTCAACGAAAGAAGGTCATCGTAGGATTTCAAGGCTTCAACATCTGTGTCCATGTAAATGCCTCCCTCGGTAAATAGGGCATATAACCTTACGTAATCAGTCACGAATGCATATTTCTTTGCTTCATATGCTTCTCTGACATAAGGAACGCTATTGATGTCGAAGTTGTCTTCATTCCATAGTTTGTATTCATAGTCCGGCATATACTTGTGCCAGGACTCAATGCACTTGACGGCCAGATCTGGCATCGGACCTTTTCCGAACCAGCAATAATGTATCTTGCGGGGTATCATAAATGCTTTCTGATGGCTTGTTTGATGGCAGATCCGAACTTTAAGGCGAAATATCTGCCTTTCAACATAGAAACGGGCAGTTTATATAGCTTTCGTACTTTAGCTGGCTGTTGGCTCCAATCTACCTTTGCCAGTTCCTTACGGGCTGCTGCCCGGTATTGCCTGGAAAGATAATAAGGGAGAAGGCTATATGTCCGAAGGTTGTCAATCAATGCTTTATAATCCGGATTTGTCTTTTCTTCGTGTTCCAGATCCTGCAATTGCCAAAGCATGTGACACTCCGGATCAACCAAATGACCGGTACCTCTCCATGTCGGGTTCGAATCCTGGTTGTAGTATGCCAGCGGTTTGTTCAAATAAGCTACCCGATACTTCAATGCAATCCGAATCCAGAGAAGGAAATCCTCTCCCAACTTGATCCCTTTCGGGAACCCCTGCATTTGATCGAAGACCGCTCTGGGAATGGCAACTGTGATGGAAGTCAGGGGCATCGCCAAGGTCTTGGCATAGACTTGACAATAATTGATAGTTTCTTTCTCGAAACCAGGATCCACACCAATCGGAGCGACTCTAGTTTTATGTTTAGTCTCGTTGACGATGGTATAACCGGTCCCATAAATGCCGGCCTCCGGATATTCCTCAATTAATTGAGACATTTCTTCTAGGAAGGTCGGCGCCCACCAGTCATCGGCATCCAGAAAACAGAGGTAATCACCATGGGAAAAAGCGACACCGTTATTCCGAGCCATCGAAACGCCGGCATTCTCTTGCCGGATCAGCTGATGCTGAACCTCCGCTCCCGATAATACTTTTTCAGCGATATCAGCGGAGTCATCCTTGCTCCCATCATCAACCACGATAATCTCGTAGTCCATGAAGGATTGATCCAACACGGACCGCAAAGCTTTTTCGATATAAGGGGCTTTGTTATAGAGCGGTATGATGACTGAGAACTTCATCCTACGAAATCTTATTGATGATAGCCCTAAACAGGCGGGGACTGATTCTCATCGCCGTATAAAGCAGCCGATGTCTGGGCTTGGTCCGGGATACTGTTCTATAAAAATCCCAGTTAATAATAGGAAGAAGAGTTTTATCATCTTCAGGCGTCGCGTTTGCAAACGCCATCTGATAATGATGCGTCAATGCTTGGTAAACGATTTTTTTATCAATAACATCTTTGGGAATGAAGAATGCTGCCAGACGATTGGCAACTATTAGAATGTCTATCTTTCGTTTTAATGAAACCTCCTGCATTTTGCTCCCTTCCCTGATTCTATACAAATAAAGAACATCCGAAATCACGGCTATGATATGGGCATAATAGAGGACTTTCGGGATCCAGAGATTATCTTCATATGAAATATCGTCATCAAAGAACAACTCGTTTTGCATCAAAAAGGATCTGTTATAGATCCGTAAAACAACGCAGACGAAAGCGAAATCACGGCGTAACAAGGCGTTTGCATTGTAGTAGTCCATCCCAGTTTGATAGACTCTCTCTGGTAAAACATCCGCCTGATGATATTGTCCTGTCGATTCAAAATAGCGTTTGCCGCTGAAACAAAGGATATCTTCTCCCTTCAATCGATTTGCAAGTATCCGTAAAGAATCTGGCTCTATCCAATCATCACTGTCTAAAAAGAAGATATAGTCTCCTTGGGCTACCCTAAGCCCAGCATTACGTGCCGTTGCCGTACCTGCATTCGCTTGGGTGATGACCTTAATCCGCTTATCCTTGAGGGCGAACTCTTTCAAAATGCTAGATGAGTCATCTGTAGATCCATCATTCACACAAATAGCTTCCCAATCCAAATATGATTGAGTGAGCACGCTATTCAAGCATTGTGGCAGATATGCCGCCACATTGTAGATTGGGATGATGATGGAGAACCGCATTGAATAAGAGGGCTAGTACCAGGATATGCCTGTCTTGAGGACCTTAGCAGGAACGCCACCTGCCAACGAATTGTCAGGAACGTCTTGCGTGACGATAGCACCCGCCGCGATGATCGCACCGTTCCCAATGGTTACTCCTTTCAGGATGGTGACATTCATGCCGATCCAGACATGGTCTCCAATGGTGATCGCCTGGGTCATCGGTCTGGACGATCCGGCAACGGTATGGTCATCATTATCCCGGATGGTGACGTTCTCGCTGATGACAACGCCTTTCCCGATTGTGATGCTCTCGAAACAACTGAGGTTGAGGTTGTGGTTGATATATCCACCTCCCAGTTTAAGAGTCGCTCCTTTATTCACGTAAACCTTTGCTCCGGAATAGATATCGAAACTGTTCTCGCAGATCAAACGGGCTCCGTCAGAAATAACCAGAAGAGAATGGAAGGGGTCTTTCCGATCCCACTTTGCATTCAGGCTCAAGCGCCCCCGATCAACCGTGAGGGAAGATGTCGGTGCCAGACTCACATTGGCCCCTTTCATCGCGATGGCGGAGAATCCCCGTTGGTTTGTGTTGTATTTTCGCAGACGTAGTGTGGCAGCCTTATTGATATGCCGGAAGTTCTTGAGTATAAAGGGGGTGATTCCCATCCAACGGATCATCTCTTTCGGTTTGAGTGTCATAAATTGTTTCCAAGTGAACTTTTGCTGTAGAGACTGTGACATCAAAGCTTGATGATGTTTTTCCAATCGCTTGCTTAATATGCTTTTGTCAAAGAAAGGACATTGATTGTTAGCTTCTACTAAGCGCGAGGCAGTATCTTTGAATAAAACTGGATCTGTGATGCTATTCAGTTTCAAGATGGAATCAAGATCAACTTCTTTTAGGGTAGGGTAGAGCGCATTCAGGAATTCTTTTTTTATTTCAATCTCTTTGCATGAAGTCCTTTCCGTATTCTCAGTTGCTTGGTTAGGCCGGATGCGATAGAGGTACAGACAATCCGGTATATTCACTAGTTTGAGCCCTTTCTCCAGAGCACGGCACCACAAATCATAATCTTCCGCAGGGACCATTCCCTGCCTGAAACGAAGATCGTATTTCTCGAAAGATTCTTTTCTCCAGACACTGGAAGCATGCAGGATAGGGGAGAAGAACAATGCTGTAATCTTGACTTGTTCTGGGTCTGATTGCCGGACCCAAGTCCCATCTTTTGCCCCAAAGAGTCTCATGCCACAGGAACAGAGATCGATATCCGGGTGTGTTTTGAGATAGTTAACCTGAGTTGCCAGTCTTTCAGGCAAAGAGATATCGTCGCTATCCATCCTTGCGATAAATCGTCCCCTAGCCATGCTAATTCCGACATTCAGTATATTGGCCAGGCCTTGATTCTGTGGGCCGAGATAGCGGACAATCCGGGGATCATCATATTGGTCTAGGATCTCCTCTGCGTTGTCCGGAGAACAGTCGTTCAAGACAATTATTTCATAGTCCGTAAACGTCTGTGACAGAAGGCTGTCCAGGGCTTCTTGAAGGAATTGCGCCGTTTTATAAACCGGTAGCAGGATGGAGACAATGGGATCCATAATCAATCTTATTATATAAACAAGCGCTTCACCTTCGGTATGTTAATTAATGCGATGGCTATGCTAAGCGTGATGACATATCGCAGGATAAATATTGCCCAACTCTGAAACTCTATTCCAGTCAAAGCACAAAGATGATTACTAAGATGTGAGGCTATCTCAAAGCAATGGACACACATGATGGCAAGAGATGCGACACCCAAATAAGCCAAACCCTTAGGAAAGTACTTCAATCGCTGTCCTATCCACTTTGAAATCAGATAAACGCAATAGGTGCCGCCATAGGCCCCTATTACATCCAACGGGAAGAAATTCCAAGTGAAAGAATACATATCCAACTTGGAAAAAACGATGGCTACAACCCAGCATACGATGGCAAGAATATTCACCCAGATGGGGAAAGGATGATTCTTGATCCACCAGCCGATTGTCACGAAAGGCAGAGCCATCAATCCCAATGAAATACACCAAATCGAATAAGGAAAAACATGGTGTAGAAGCAATGTGCCCCAGGCAACAACAAGAGAGACGGGGATCGCCCATTGTTTCAGTCGTGAGAGAGGGATTAATAACGCTTTTGCAACAAACAAAGCCAACAAAAACCATATTACGCCCAAACTTAGTTTTCCCCAAGGCGTCACAGGTCCGTCAACGTCTGCCCATAATAAAGACAGAGACTCTCGGATGACAGGATTCCAGCCTTCGTGCTTTACGAATACCATCAGCACTGCCCACGCAACAATCATAAGCTGGGTCGTGGCCAGGGGAGGATAAAGGCGTGAGAAATAACGCTTGATGTTCTGCTTAGATGTGGGAGTATCTACATAAGGCTTGGAGAAATAACCTGCGACGATGAAAAACAGCGGCATGTGGAATGATTGGATAACCTTTGCCAACCAGGGATGATTCCATCCGAAGAAATGGCAAGTGATCACCAGCAGAATGCCGATGCCTTTCATGATATCGAAGGTTATGTCTCGAGTCTTAGTCAAAGGATGTCAGTCTTGGCAATGAGGGATACTTTATTCGTTAGTTTATGGATCATTTTCCCAGCAGAAATGCCTTGACTTTTTTCTTCAGTTTCTTGTACCATTTATAGACTGGAAGGAGTCCGATTTTGTCAAAGAAGAAGCTCATTTTTTGTGTGCGTGTCCATCTTTCAGATTCCCAGGTCGCCGCATTATGGTGATAAGAGACACTGAAAACGGGATTTACGCAGAACGCATGGCCGAACAAGCCCGTCCCATAGACAACCATCTCATCCCCAAAATGCTGTGTCTCGTCCTTGTATCGGAATCCGCGCTCCGCGCAGTATCGAGCTACCAGCCGGTCATTATTTACCCAGTCCCGATAGTGCAGGGCACGCTCTGGAGTGGCTTCTGCCGAATTGTAATAATCCCGAATCTTGACAATCATTTCAAACCCTGGGCAACAACCCATGGTAGAAGTTAGGACTTCTAAACCAGGGACAACTTTTGATGGATCTATGGGCGTACCATCCTCATTGAGGTATTTCTCGGCAATCCCTTCCAGGGTAAATTCATTGTAAAGTTCGATGGCAGTAAAGAAATTGCAGTTCAGATAGTCATCAAATCTTTTGAAAACCTCAACGTCGGTGTCCAGATAGATGCCTCCATATTCAGACAATACGTTGTATCTGCAGACATCGGACGCGAGCGCATATTTCTTCACTTCACAAGCATATTTCGCTAGAGGATGTTTCTCCAAGTCAAAGGAAGATTCATCCCATCGCATGATCTTATAGTCAGGCATCAGCCTCTTCCATCCCTCAATACACTTCTTTTGGGATTGAGGCATCAATCCTTTTCCGAACCAGCAGTAATGGATTATTCTTGGAATCATATTATTTGTTTTTTCGCCGGAGAAGATAAATAGGCTTAAGGAGAAATCTCCCAAGTCGGTAAGCCGTTGTCTGTCTAACCTTTCTCTCGGTTTCTAGTCTTTCATCTCTTTTCACCTCTCGTGCATGTCCCTCACATATTTCTTTTACGATGAATGATGTTTTACTGTCAAAATAACTAGAATAAAGATCTGGTATTTGGCCAAATCTATCAATCAAATACTCAAAAGTATTCTTAATTCCAGTAGCCCCAATGATGTTGGTGGACCAGGATTGTGAAGCATTATACGTGGGAGTATACTCTGTACCGTAGTATCCTCTTGAGGGAACATATGGATGTCCTGCTTTTATTGCAAAAAAAGAAAACACAGAGTCGCTACTGGGACAGTTCTTCATTAGGTCCTCATCAATAGCATCCAAATAATGCCCAAAATATGTACTTTTTGTTAAAGACGCCTCCCCACAATGACAAAAAATTCCCCGACAGAAAGAATGGTTCCCACAGATTGGATTGTCAGGATAAAGTAAATGTGTCGTCCAAAAATCCTCTATCATTGTACTTGGGTATAACATGTCGTCATCTACATTAATGACACATGCCTCTGGGTATCGTTTTAGTGTTGGCAAAAACTTCTTATATACTTTCGTGTCTTCCGTTCTGTATACTTCAATCCCATGTCGATCAATATAGTCTTGAACTATTGGTGGAATAACTTCTTCATATGCCAGATTAAGCACGACCTTATCAGGAAGTAATAATTGCGAATAGATAGTGTCCAAAACACGGGGGATATTTCCAATGCGTTTTGACCATGTCGTCATCGATACGATTAACAACTCTTTTTCCATTTGATATATGTTACGCTGAAATCAAATAATGATATAAGTTATACTTATCCATAACAGCCTTCATTTGGATGTCATTCCGACATGATACTGGATCATTGTTCTTATTGGATAAAGAAGTCTCTTGATCAGCTATAAGCTCAATGAAGTCGCAGCCCTGTTTCGAATGCGTGTAGGCTTTCGTTATTTGGCGTTTCGAGGCCCAAATCATAGCATTGATCCAGATATCATCTGCATAGGGACAGAGTAGCATGAATGTTTCTTTATTAAAAAACTCTTCGACAAAGCAATGTGGCGGGAAAAGTGTTCCACCACCACTGGTAAGAAAAAGGAGGTTGGATTTTGCTTCGGGATAGACCAGTAGTTCCCATTGAAGATAACTCTTAGGTTTGTTTTGATCATCCAATGTGATTCGATGCATTCTACAGGCACAGATATCGTCACGATTCTCCCGATGGGCCCGGATTAGGTTCTCCAACAAGTCAAATTCATATATGAGGTCATCATCGATTGTCACAACACAGGCATTGGGATATTTTGCCATAGTAGGAACAATTTTTTTATAAGAAAGAAGATCCTCGCAATACTCTATTTGTAATCCCCTTTTTTGTTGTTTTAGCAGCGTCTGTGGCAGTGTTTTTCCTTTGAACTCATCTTCAGCCAGCCATAACACGATCTTGTTGGGCTTAAGGGTGCCTTGCATAATGGATTCTATTGCGAGATAGACCTCATTTATACGCCGCCCAAAAGATGTCAAAGATACAATAACCTCTTCATCACAATGACGGTTGCTTGTAATCCCAGGCTCATTGCAAGTCAATACCTTTTCTTTTAACCAATCAGCACGTCGGGAAATAGAATCAGACTTGACTACTTTAAACATCTCCTCCAAAAGAATCGCATTCTCATTGAGAAGGCGTTTCGTGTTCCGGTCGTGCCTTATTTGGTTTTTTAAGAAACGAATAATACCCATGATCAATGAATAGAGAAATGACGAATTAGATTTTTGGCCTTGGTTATAATATAGTAAATACCCAATCGAAACATATCAGAATAACGTCGTCGTTGTTCCGCATCTTTCAAACCTTTCTTAAGATTTTGAGCCACATCTTTATCTCGAAGGGCCTTAATACCATCTGGTATAACGAAATCTTGGTATAATGACTTGTTGAATCTTCTAACAGTATATGCCCATTTTATTTTATCCTTCTCTGTAATACCAAATCCACGTCGGTATACAGAAGAAATAATAGGCTGATAATGGATGATACCTAACTTGGATAAACAAGCCCATACGGATGTGTCCAAAACCGGTTCGTGTAATCTAAGAATATCTGAAGAAAAACAGTTTCTATAGATGACAGAAGCTGTTGGGAATTGCCTGCGTACAAGAAGTTCTTCAAAGTCGATATCTTTCTCCGGATTAGATGAGAAAGGAGACATCTCGTTATCCCTAACATCCAGCCAATAACCATTTTCAGTACACATGCTATATTCAGGATGTTCATCCATCAATCGCACTTGCCGAAAGAGTTTAGATTTGTCAATCCAATAATCATCTCCTTCACATATAGCAACATACTGAGCGTCTTTTTCCCATTCTTTAATGTGCTCAGCTTTAGAGGGCTTTCCAAACTGATTATTCTTTAACAAGAGAACTGCAAAATAACAATTGAGATTATCCTTATGGCGAGCAAAATAGTAACATGCATAACCATCTTCCTTTGTCCAGGAAACGCCCTCCTCTTCAGTGTTGAAATACTTTTGTACGTAGTCTAGTATAACACGTTGATTCCCATCTGTAGATGCATCATCAATAATAACTGAGATATATGGAAAATCTGTCTCTTGCATGGAAAAACCATTTAAAGCATCTGTAATAAATGCTGAATGATTAAATGTCATGCACCTAATACATACTTTGTATATGTAATTGCCGTCGATCATAAACCAACTGGAATATGGAGAATATCACATTCAAGCAATAGTTTGTTCCGATCTTCCCTAGTCTCAACCAAATGAAACCCTAGAAGGGAGTAAAGATTTAACGCTTTGGAATTGTTCAAATCGACTTCCAGCCGAAGGGTTTCGATGCCCTTCTCTTTTGCTTTGGCAACAAGAAACATGAACATTTTCGTGAAAACTCCCATCCCTTGAAACTCATTTTTTACGCAGACATTGGATATATATCCGACAGGGGGCTTGTTTGTATAGCAACTGATCATTCCGACAATACCTTTTGGATCTCTGCATATAGAGAAATCGGAAAAATCGGAGAGTTTTCTTGCATAAGAATCAATGTTGACATGCAAAGAAAGGGAGGTCGGGAACAAGTTGTCTGTCTCAATGAGAAACTGCCATACCTCTTCAAAGGAAAGTCTTCCGTATGAGAACCGGAGCGGCATTATTTAGTCTTGATCTTGAAATACTTGTCCATGTTGTTGATTATGTCGAACATTTCCTCCTGACTGTCATACTTCAGGATCAGTTCACCCACACAATCCTGCGCGTCGCGATACTTATGGATCGGATCTCCCAGTCGGGTATCGGTTACATAATCCACGAGATGCTTTTCTCCGAACTCTTTCTGATATTCGATGCCGTCATAGAGCCCCGTTTCGTTGGAATGGGCCATATAGTTGGACCAGAAACCCTTGACCGGCGCCATCTTCAAGTTGGAGCAATCTTCTCCCATTGCCGCCTTGATGACATATGGAACCATGTCTACACCTGTGGCCAAGGCAGTAACCTGAGGAATGAGACTTCCCCCGCTTCTTGCACCTAGTTCCAGGATATATACTTTACCATCCTCTCCGTAAATTGCCTCAACATTGTACGCATTGGATTTCATCCCCAACAAAGAAATCAAACGTTGAAGATCCGTAGCAAGCGTATCAATGACCTCCTGGGGCATGACGGTTGGC